>Ga0307507_10000700_pt1 | contig 73516 bp, 12 predicted proteins | sample 7_EM_MG_FD_207223 | JGI IMG/M metagenome (GOLD analysis project Ga0307507, IMG submission 207223) | Populus trichocarpa ectomycorrhiza microbial communities from riparian zone in the Pacific Northwest, United States - 7_EM | ecosystem: Host-associated > Plants > Roots > Unclassified | place... | reverse complement strand
GGGTAGGAACCCTATGGGCTATAATTTGAACCCATAGTTCTAGTTTTTGTTCTCTTTAAAAGGTAAAGCAGTTATGCCAGATCTCCTTATATTTGACTAGGAAATCTGCATTATACTCTTCTGTAGTCGTAAGGAGAATATTTTGTTTTCCTTTAGTTCTAGCTATAGACGCTAGTACTGGCTTTTTTACTTGCATTTTTAATATAAATAGTTAATTGACTTTATTTTATATAGAGAAGGTATCTAGAGGTTGGTCCTTTTAATCTGTAATTAGGACTAGCTTTCTTTCTTATAGCTGCTTTTTCCTACTTCTAGTAGAAGTAGAAGGGGTAGGAAATGGTAGTAACGAGGAGGGTAGAGAGGACGAAGTAGGGAGGTCCTTCTTTAGCCTCTCTACGTAGGTTTCTTTAGTAGGGGCTACCTCCTTACGGAGAGCTCTTACTTCTTCAACTAGTCCTTTCAGGACATCTTTTGTCTTTTCTTTTTCTTTTATAAAGGGATTTTCTCCTGCTAGGATACTACGTGTATAGTCCTCTAGCTGCTTAACTTGTTCCTTTTTATCTTCTTCTTCTTCTTCTTCTAGCCCTTTATAGGCCTAGGTTAGGCTATCTAGAGCCTTTTATAGGTGTTGTTCTAGAGAAAGGGGAGAGAAAGATATACTAGGTATACCAGCCGTAAAAGTCATTAGTTTGGTTATCTTTTTTGCAGGTTTTTAGTTTTCTTTTTCAGTAGAAAACTAAAAATATCCTCTTTTTTCTCCTGTCCCAAATAGGCCAGGAGAAGGGCCAGAAAAAGTGAATGTAGATATAGACTCATTATTACTTATTTCTATAGGAGGTTTCTTTTTAGGCCTACCGGGCCTTGGCATTTTATGTCTTATAGGGGGGTTTCCTAGTTTTTACTATCCTTATACCCTTTCTCCTTACTAATCCTACTAGAAGATTTCTGGGAAGATTAGGCTATGAGGTAGTAGAGAAACTAGCCCCTATTTTGTAGTATTGGTATTGGTGGTAGTAGTAGTAGTTTTAGTGTTCCTGTCTGTGCCTCGCTTATAAGCTAGGGCCACCCTTAGAGAAATTTTTCTGTTAGGAAAAGGGGGTAAAACGACAAATAAATCCACTTCTAGCTCGCTAGGCAGTAGGAATTAGGTCTTAAAAGTTAGAAAATCGATTGTTTTTGATGGTAAGATGGGTATGCGTAAGTTTTGGAGTGTGGCGCTACCTTTTGGTAAGGTTGCATATGTGGTGAAAGGTTAATTCTAATATCTATAAAGCTGTTTAAGAGTTTTAATTAAATACTTTATACTATTTATTACGATTTTAAAAGAGCTTAGTAATAATATAGATAAGGTAAGTTTTAGGAGGTTATATTAAGTTTATATTAAGGATTTAATATAGCTATAAATTCTAGAGAATCAGCAATCTAGAGCAGGAGAGGTATTTATTAATATTCTATTTATATTATTATTTTAATCTAACTAGACCATATTAGTTATTACTAAATCCCTACTAGCCTCTAGAGAATAACTATAATAACTCTTATATAAGTAGCGTAGGTATATATCTAAGTTATATCTATAATCTAATACGGAATAGGCACTACCTAAATACGCAATTTTGTAATAAGGTAAAGTAACTTCTAGTAGCTATAATAAGGATCTGTCACGATGACGAAGTATTACATGCGAACGCTAGATGAACAAGCATCAGATTCGTAGAATTGATAGCTACGTACGGCTGTCGTGGGGACTCAAGAGGATTGCTGGAGAGCTTAACAAGAATGCAGCTGCGGGCAAATCTATATAGGGGCAATCGGGGCGGATAAACTATCTGCCAAGCGATATCAAATAAGGAAAGAAAAGCTACGCGTCTAGCGTAGCGCGTGTCGCGGGCAGTCCCGTAATAGGATCTAATTAGGATATAGAATAAGAACTTTCTCTAAAATAGGTAGGTAAATACTTTTATTGGGATAAAGGTCGCGTAAGATATAAGTTATATTTTAGATAAAACTACGTTATATCTATAATCCAACCTTAATAGATTATTGACAAGATTCTTAATAGCCCTAGTAGCTCTATTTAAGATCTAAACGCTACTATAATGGCTATATATAGCACTTTAGTAACTAAGGCAGTAGCTTCTAAGCTATATCCTAATCTAGACTTGGATAATAGTAAGGGTAAGAGTTCTAGCACTTATAATATTGCTTCTAAGCTAAATAATATAAAAGGGCATGTTTCTAGTGCCCTAGCTTTATATACTAAGGTATAGTATATTAGACATAGTAAGCGCCTAGGATGGGTTCCGTTTTTCTATATTAAGGTAATCTAGTATATACCTGGCTTATATCTAAGATTTAACCTAAATATAGTACCGCGGCGAATATTCTCTCGTCTATATTCTGCTAGAGGAGATTTTCTATAAATAGGATTATGCTATTAGGAAGACTGTAAGTTATAAGTGCTATATATCTTAATTTTATTCTAGATCTAACTATAATAGGATCTAAATACTAAATATAGTATTTGCGCTTAAGAAATAAAATTTGCAAATAGTTATAGAGAATTAATTAAGTATATTAAATCACATTTCCCGGTAAGAACTTAGATATATTTATATTATAACCTCTATTTAATCTTTAAATAAAGAAAAATATAGGCTATATAATTAGGAGGGTAAAGCCTAGAGGTCGAAAAGAACTAGAATTGGATAATTTAACTAGTATATTTATTTATATATCTATATTATATCCTAAATCTAACTCATTTTAGCGGCTTAGCGGATACTTTATAGGGCTATATAAGGGATCTTTTGTAAGCTTTATAGTGTAAGGAATTGCATAAGCGACTTGATTGTAAATCTACGGAAATTAGGTATACTATATACACAAAATACGTGGCAAAGGTTGACGGCGATGCCGACGATAATTTATAACTGTTACCTAATTGGCCACCAGGTCAACATTGCCACTTAGTTAGTAATAGGTAATAAATAGGTAATAGAAATAAGTAGTGAGATATGCGATAACAAAAGTAAGTTATAAGATGATATATAATATGGTAGCGGTAGTCGGTTATATCTTTTAGCCCCTTACTTAGGTGCACGCCTAGGGGCTCTTAGGAGCTACCAAGACTAGCCTTTAGCTAGCCCTTAGCACCTCCTTATAAGCTCTTTAGGCCTACAGCCTTTTCCCTCCTTATTGGTTTGTCTTTGTATAAAGTATTGCCATACCTACTCTTTACTATATTGTCCTCTTCTATCAACTCTCCTATAACTTATGCTTAGCTTATCTACTCCCTACTATATACCTAGGCAATAGCCTTACATTTAAACTAATAAGGAGGGAAAGGGCTATAGGCCTAAAGAGCTTATAAGGAGGTACTAAGGGCTAGCTGAAGGCTAGCCTTGGAAGCTCCTAAAAGCCCCTAGGTGTATACCTAAGTAAGGGGCCAAAAGACCTCTTATAGGCTATTTATAATAAGGAAGAACTAGATATTATATGCCCTATTAATAAAGTGGTAAGAAAGGCTAGAATTTATAATTATATAAACTAATACTCTTCTATCTAGGATATATTGCTAATATAATTTAGTTTTCCTATTTAGAGAGAAGCCTTTAACTGCTAAAGGTTATAGAAAATTGTTAACCGGATAATAAGGTATAAGAACTCTATTTATTAAAGAGAGCTTTAGAAGCTCTCTCTATATATAAAATAGGTAGTAAATAGAATAACAACTACATCGTTATTTGGTAATGGAAATAGGTATTAAGACATTTAATAAGATATATAAGGAGACATATAAGGTAAGGAGCGGGGTATTAAGATATAGGGTTCTAGGCTTAAAGCCAGTATCAAGATAGTGGTAAGGAAATCCGATCTAGTTTAATATACCCCCCTAGCTATATAGAGCCCTCTAGGCTGCTATAAAGTACCTAAAAAGTTATAATAGCAATTTGGTATTAAGTTAAAGAAACCCTCTATATAGTTAACTTGCCCAAATATTATCTAAATTAAATTAAATTAGATCCTTAATATTAATAAGATTTAATTATTAAATGTTGGGAATATAGGCAAGTTGCCGTCACGTGTCGCCGCGGCACTAGCGTGGCGAGGAGCCTTAAGCTCCTCACCCTTTCTTAAGCAGGAGGAAGAAAAAGAAATAATAATTATCATACTATCTACGAACCGTAGCTACGTAATATCACCTTGTGTTACTAACACTGATTAGTGGTTAACTTTACTGTTATACTATAGAGCAGCTAAGTATTCCTAAGAAGAGACGAGCCACTATACCAGTGCTACTTGTGCTAAAGGAAGCTGTCTTTTAAGGTTAGAACTGGTCCTAAACCTTAAATAGAACTCTTCTATGAATTTAAGGATCTAAAGGCTAGAACTGGTCCTGAGCCTTTCCCAGATTACAGATTCTTGCGTCTATTACGCAGAATAATATGCTTTATAAGTCTTCGCGATTTAAGGCCAGAACTAGTCCTAAGCCCCATAATCACAGATTCTTGTCTAAACGCGTACTAAATGACAATTGATAATCCCTATACTAATAACACCTCCTCTTCTATAACCCTATAACACTTCCCTTCCTCTAAAAACATGGCTAATAACTAGAGAGACTCCTTACTACTAGGGGTAGCTATATATGCAAAACTTATTAATGAAGATTAGGACGATTTTCCCGTTTTTAATATAATAACCTATACGGTAAAACAAGTTAATGGCTTCCTCCTATACCATATTCTCTTCTACCAAAGTAGATACTACGCCAATGTATAACTATAGGAATATTTTAGGGAGGATTTTATAGGATGGACTGCCGATACTTAGGTACTTAGAAATGTTAATATTATCTAGGATTTTTAAGATTTCCTCCGTAGGAATGGGGTATATATTGCTAAGAACGGTAACCCAATTACTAGTAATATTTAGGCCGTTATTATTGGAATAGAGGAGCCAGTATGGATAGAAGCTAAGATTATACGTTAACTACAGAAACCTAAAACTAACTAATATTCTTTAGAAGGCAACTTTAATTCGTATTTAAACCCCTAGAACACTACTCTCCCACCTAGAGGTACTCTTCTACCTGGAGGTACTTTTCCACCTAGAGGTACTCTTCCTCCACCTCCTCTATTGTCTCCACTTTAGCTAACCAGTGAGCCTCTATTACAAGAAGTCACGAATCTAATAAAGGTATATTTGGACGAAGAAAAGAAGTTTAGAGGAGAACTATACGATATACTCAGAACAAAACTACAGGTCTTTTATAACTGTTACAATAAGGTCAGAATTTAAGGCTACTAGTACCACCACGCTTTCTCTATTATGTTAAAGGGATAGGTGGCGACATTCTATTACGACCATATTGCGGGTAAAAACTATAGCTTTAATATAATGCTTTAGCTCACTAGAGCTCACTTTAAGACTAACAAGAATTACCAACTTTATATATCTAAATGGCGGGAGACTATATTCTAAAGAGTTATTGCTTCTAACCTAACAAAGACTTATTTAGAGTGCCTTTAATTACTCTTTAATAAACTTTAGAAAATCCAACATGGCCTTACTAAAACTTACCAAAATGAGAATAGCCTAAGGGACTAGGTTATCTTAGCCTACTATAGCGTTCCTAAGTGCAATCTGGCGCTATATAAACCTACAGATACGTTTAAAGGAGCATATACCAAGCTATACTTTGCCGTAGGTACTATAATGCGAATATAAGAATCTTAACAGTTCTATACCAAAAACCCTACCTAACTAAGTATTCCCGACCAACACAATTATAACTGGACTGACCAAATATATAGTGGCTGTGGTAGGGAATACGGCAAAGGGTACGATTAATGTTAACTATAAGGCAATTATGGAGGTCCTTATAGAGGTTTATTTTAAAGTAATTGCTAGAAGAAGTGCTACGTTTGTAAGAAGCCAAATTGCTAGTTAACTAGACACTCCCTTAATAAGCGAAAGGAGGCATATAATAAGTTTCGTCAGAGTGTAAGAAATGTTAGAAATTGTAAGGTTACTGCGGCCTACTTCTAAAGCTTCCTGGTTCAATATAAAGGCGTAGAAGATCTTAAGGGTGAGGTTAATAAAACCAAACAGCTCCTTATAGATATAGAAATTAAGGACTACTCTCCTAACTAATACTTCACTAAGTATGGTAAGGTAGATGGTATATAAACCGTCGCTGTTTTTAATAACCAATCTACGCTCCATTCTATCACGAAGTTAGATATCTTTAATAAGCCAAAGGAAAGCTTTGCATTCTCCTTTAATAACAAATACTCGGCAAACGTCTTCTATGGTATTATGCCAGATACTAGAGCCGCAGGAGTATCTACAGTAGGAGAACCTTAAGTTTAAGCCCTTTAGCAGCTTAATAGCTCTGTTTAGATTAACTAATTAACGGTAGGCTAATATACAATACGCTTTAGCAAGGGTACCGCGATCTTTCTTGGCACAATTAGGGTCCAAACCCCCTTAGGATATATTACTTTCCACATTGTTCCCGTGAACACTCCGTTTCTATTCTATATTAGGGATATAGATAAATTAGGCGTCAAGCTTAACAACCTTAAGAATATACTTATGCAGGGAGATAATTGGGTGCCTATTATATACAAGTAGGGTTACCCTTGGCTGCTCCTTTAATAACTAGAAAGGAGTGTTGCTTAGAGCCATTTAACTAAGTTAGAGTTACGTTAACTACACTGTTATTTTAGCCACCCATCCGTTTACTAATTGCTTAGGGTTCTTTAGTAAGCAGGTTATAAAGTTAAGGTTAAGGCAATTAAGCATCTTATAAAGTACTACTATTACTGCCAAATAAACCAGAAGTCCCCTAGCTGATTTAAGTTTACCCTTAAAGATAACTATAACTTTAACTTCTGTATTATTGTTAACGTTATATATCTTAGTAGCAAGCTAGTACTCTAAGTTGTTAACTTCTTAACCTTCTTCCAAGCCGCACGTTTCTTAAAGGATATATTAGCTAGGAATATATGGGATACCCTTTAATTATACTAGATTGATATCTACCTAGGACCCCCTAATTAAATCGTCTATAATATAGGAAAGAACTTCTTATCTACAGAGTTTTAATAATAGATAAAGGCAATAGTAATTAAGGTTAAGGAAGTCCCTATTAAGGTATATAATAGTGTTAGAAAAATAGAGCAATATTACACGCCATTATGCCGCGCATATAAGATTATCTCTTTAGAACTAGAGGACGCTAGCAAAGAACTTACCTTGCAAATAGCTATTAAAGCTATTAACAATTCTACTAGCCTAGATAGACTCATACCCACATTGCTAGTCTTTGGCGCCTACCCTTAAATAACTAACAATTCTCCACTATCTCCCTCCGTTATGTAACAAGCTAAGGCTATTTGCAAGGTAATAAAGGAGGTATAACATCTCTACGCCACACGCCAAGTCAATAATGCACTAGGAATAAGAAATAGCCTAAACACCTTAACTACGCTTAATCTGCCACTCTAGTCTAAGGTACGCGTATGGCGTAAAAAGGTGTTACGGCGCTGGTGGAAAACGGTGGATCTTGGCAGACGTGGATTATAGTAGACGTGAGTCACGTGACTTGAGGACCGCATAAAATATCAAGCGGCGCTACTATTCTTCTCCTTCCTTTCTCTAGCTTTGGATCCTCGTTTATAGACAATCCAATTATACAGGCTTGCGCGTCCTTCTTCCCGTGCTCATGCCTTAATTAACTAAGTTGCTAACATTATCTAAAGCTCGTCACTACTCTTCTTTCCTAAGAAGGAACTTAAAAAATATCTACAAACTATAAACAGGACAAGGACATAGAAAAGGACCCAAAGGACACTAATAGAACAGAATAGGACCCTAAGGACAGGACAGAACTAAAAGAACACAAACAGAATGCAAAACCTAAGAATAGGACACGCACAGACCAGAACCCCCAAAAAATAAACAAACACCGGAAATTACCCAATACCCCTACCACCATGCCAAGAAATACAGCAGCTGGCAAAGCCGCTATAGGACCCATAAATACCTCTAATAGTAAAACAGTCGCCGTCTCAACCCCCTAGGAAGAACTTGCAGCAGCCAATGCCAAAATTGAACGGCTTTAAGAGCTGCTTAAAACTAGAGACACCCCTACACCTAGTAAGGAGTTATTAGACACCTACAAACTTGCTATAGTCCTTAAGGCCCTAGCCTAACGTATAGCATTAGCATCGTTGTGGTCCGCAAAGGTCGCGGACCCCCTATTGCTTGCGGACGGAACTAACCCTACGTTTAACAATTGGAAGCTTTAACTACAAGATAAGCTTAAAGTCAATACAGACCACTTCCCTACTACTTAAGCTAAAATGGCCTACATTTTCAGCCGTACCGGCGGGGACGCATAGACGCATCTACGTCCATAATATACCCAGGACTTAGCAGACCCCTTCCTCTCTAGAGAAGAGATAATTAACCACCTGTCTTCTATTTATGAGGACCCCTTTAAGATATAGAACGCCCGCCTTAATTATAAAGCCCTTAATATAAAAACAACAGAGACCTTTTTGGCCTTCTAGACCCGCTTTCTGCACCTAGCCGGCTAAGCCTAAATTCCCCATAAAGACCTAATACTAGACCTCTTTGACAAGCTCACCCTAGACCTACAGCGCGCCGTACTGCTAGTTTTTACTACTATATAGACGCTAAAGGTACTTACAGACCACTGCCTGGCTATTAATTAAGGCCTTTATCGAATTAAGGCACGAGCTAAGCGGTATAAAGCCAGAAACTCTTTAAACTAGACCATAAGCGCTATAAGAACGGCCCGTAGTGCCCTAGCACAATCAGTAACTCCTATAGCACCAGCCATACAGCTTGCTGTTAACTTAGCAGCTAGCCACACAGCTAGCTCTACCGCGGGTCCAGCGCATACTTAGCCTATATACAGCGACCCCTGCAGATAGGCCCTTAGCAATTAGGGGGCTTGCTTCTTATACGGCCAGAAGGACTACTTTGCTAAGGACTGCCCAATAAAGGCAAAAACGGACAAGGTTCTATTAATACAGAAAAATAGCGTAAAGCTAGAAAAAGAGGAACCCTAGAGGAAGACTCCTCTCTAGGGTTAAAAGGGATTAATATATCACATGTTAATCTGGGTCGGCTAGTTAGTAGAAGAAGCTGCACTATCCCTTATACTTTATTTTGTAATAGATATCAAGTTTTAACCTCTGCTTTAGCTAACTCTAGAGCAAATGCCTTTACCTTAATAGACACTTAGTGCGCTATAAAGCTGGCTGAATTTTTAAATACGCCCCTTAAAGAACTACCTAAACTAGTTCCTATTTACGGGTATAATAGAAGAATAGGGCCACCTATTATAACTATCTTACAGATCTACCTCTGTGTTAATAGACGAAGGTAGTATAACATCCCCTTTCTTATTATGGACCTAGGAAGCCATGATATAATCTTAAAAAGAAAATAGCTAGCCTATTTAGGCTTACAGCTCAATGTATGGAATAGACAGCTCCTCTAGCCCAAATCCCTACCCCTAACCCCTTCCTTTATAAAAGAAATTAGTATTATAATAGAGAACCTTACACAGCCCTAGATTAATACCATCTACTAAGCCGATACTATGCGTAGAGACTAGGCCTTTAAGAAGGACATACAGCTTAATCCGTAATAGATTTATATACTACGCCGCCCCCAGACTACCTATATTACGCCACCTGCACTAGAGACCTAGGAAATTAGTAGTAACCTAGCTAAGTCCCCTATAGAGAACTTAGGCCCTACGCAGCTATAAAGGAAGGCCAGGAATACCAGACGCCATACTAAACTAATAGACTAGAAGGACAACTTACGGAAAATGGAACGTAAGCTAAGGAAAACTATAAACCCTATACCGCAAAATATGGCCTAATAAAAGTCTGTAAAGAAACCTATAGACCTTCCCCCAGTTAATATCTACTATATCAGCGCTATAGGATTCTATTAGAACTTGGTCCAACCTAATACTATTACCTTTACTACTAGCTTATATAAAATTGATTAAATAATTAAGGAAAAGGAAAGCAAGCTTAGCGGATAGGAAGGCAAGCTTATAGATAAGGAGCTAGTAGAACAGAAACTACCCTATTAACACTAGAAATTTAAGGACATATTCTTAAAGGCAGCATCCAATATGCTTCTGCCTTACCGACCATACAACCACAAGATCAAGATTGAGCCAGATAAGGAAAACACCCTTAGCTATAGCCCCCTTTGTCAGCAATCTACTGCCGAATTATAGGCTATAAAGTAATATCTTATTAAGAACCTGGATAAGGGCTTTATTAAGCCTAGTAGTTAAGTCCCTTTTACCTCACTAATTCTCTTTGTTAAAAAGCCAAACAAAGGACTTTGTTTTTGTATTGACTACTATAAGCTAAATAATATAACCCGCAAGGACCGCTATCCACTACCCCTACTTAATGAGATACTGGCCTAAATAAGTAGAGCTAAAGTTTTTATAAAGCTTGATATCCGCCAGGCTTTTTACTAAATTAGAATAGACCCCAGATCTATAGATCTTACTATATTTCAGACCCGTTACAGAACGTATAAATATAAAGTACTTCCTTTTAGACTAACCAACGGACCAGCTACGTACCAGCGGTATATAAACAATATACTCTTTAACTACCTTAACAACTTCTATACGGCCTACCTAGATAATATTATAATTTACTCTAAGAATGAGCTAGAATACAAGGAGCACATTTATAAAGTCCTACAACAGCTCCGCAAGGCTGGTCTCTAGGCCAATATTAAGAAGTTAGAATTTAGTGTTAAGCGTATAAAGTACCTAGGGTTTATTATTAGTATAGATGGAATTAAGGCCAACCCAGAGAAAACGGCTGTAATTAACTAGTAGACACCCCCACGGACCATAAAGGGGGTATAATTATTTTTAGGTTTCTATAACTTCTACTAACGTTTTATTAAGAACTATAGTAGGATTGCCTGGCCTTTTAACTACCTTACTAGGAAAGACCAGCCCTTCCACTTTAACGCTATATATATGCAGGCCTTTAATAAGCTTAAAAAACGGCTGGTATTAGCTCCTCTACTCGCCTACTTTAACCTAGAATGGCCCTTAATGCTAGAAACGGATGCCTTAGACGGCACAATAGTTGGTGTTTTTTCCTAGAAGCAACTGGACAGAGAATGGCACCCCATTATATACTATTTAAAGACTATAATAGATGCTAAGCTAAACTACCACATCCATAATAAAGAAATGCTGGCCATTATCTCTAGCTTTTAGCACTGGCGTGCGCAGCTAAAGGGGACCCCTAAGCCTATTAAGGTAGTTTTAGATTATAAGGCCCTAGAATACTTTATAATAACTAAAGCTCTTACAGCCCAATAGGCACGCTAGGCGGATATCCTATCTTAGTTTAACTTCTTAATTATGTATAGACCAGGCGCTACAAACCGTGCGGACACTCTTATAAGGCGTAAATAGGACCTAGGTAACTAGACGGCTATAAAGATCTTATTATAGACCTAGATACTACTACAACCAGAGCACCTTGACCCCCAGATACAGGCAGAACTAAGTATAGACTCCTTAGGCGCTAAGATGTATCCTATTAACCCCTTAGGATTTAACCTTATTGATGAATTGCTATAGACAAACCATACAACCTCTTCTCTATAGGAGTACTATAAGAAGGCAAAGAACGTTACCAGCCCCTAGTCCCTTAAAAACGGATTACTCAAGCATTAGGAACGGCTAGTAGTAGTAGAGGAACAGAACTTATAGACTTAGCTTATTACTAAAGTACATACCTAGGTCTCTACGGCCCACCCTAGAAAGAATAAGACCCGTAAAATTATTAGTAACCAATATTACTGGCCCAGAATGGTTATGGACATTAACCATTATGTATGGAACTGCAACAACTACTATAGGTCTATAATTCTGCAAGACAAGACCCTAGGACTATTAAAGCCACTCCTAATACCAGAACGCCCCTAGCAGCATATCTCTATAAACTTTTACAAGCTGCCTATAGACCGTAATAGATATAATATGGTAATAATTCTAGTTAACCATTTTAGCAAGCGCCTGTTCTCAATCCCCTATTACAAGGATATTAATACTAAGGAGGTAGCCTAACTATACATCTATTATATCTACTAAATTTACGGACTACTAGATACTATTATATCCGACCACAGGCCGTAGTTTATATCGGCCTTCTAGAATAAGTTTACTTAGATCCTTAGTATTAAGCTAAAGCTTTCTACAGCATACTACCCCTAGATAGACGGTTAAACGGAGATTGTAAATCAATACCTGGACCAGAGACTCCGGCCCTTTATTAACTACTTTTAGGATAACTGGGGCGAACTACTACCCCTAATAGACTACGCCCAGGCAACCCTACCCTATAACTCCACAGGGTTTGCACCTATTTAGCTAAAAATAGGATATTTACCCTATATTAGCTTTAACTGGAATAGACTGGAAGGCCCACAGACTATATACGAAAAACTATCTTATAAGGAAGCCTAGCAATACGCCAAACGCCTAGAAGAAGCCTAGACGGTAGCCTATAAGAACCTAGAAAAGGCCCAGAAATTAATGGAATAGTAGGCAAATAAGTATAGGCGTAAGCCTGACTTTACAGTGGATAATAGGGTCTAGGTTATAACAAAGAACTAGAAAACAGAACGGCCTAGCCGCAAGCTAGACTATAAGATAGTAGGACCATATAAGATCCTTAATAAAGAAGGCAACTTATATAAGGTTAAGCTCCCAGACTCAATTAAGGTTTACCCTATCTTTTCGCCGGATAAGCTATAGAAGGCTGCAAATGACCCACTACCTAGATAAAAGAATGAGCCTCCCCTACCAATTTAAGTTAATAGCAATAATAAATGGGAAGTTAATAAAATACTAGCCTGTAAACTAGTATGAGGAACGCTACAATACCGTGTCTAATAGAAAGGCTATAATCCAGACCTAACCTGGTACCCCGCCTAGAACTTTATAGGCTACCCCCAGAAGCTTAAAGAATTCTATAACTAATACCCTAACAAACCCGGACCCCCGAAGTACCTTAACAAGTGGATGGAGTGCTGGTATAGCGAAGACAATAAGCTGCCTATTGAGCATAAAGATAAGAATACCCCATGGACATAATACGGACATATAAAGCCTAAGGGCAGGCTTTTTCGGAGGGGGGGGTAATGTTACGGCGCTGGTGGAAAACGGTGGATCTTGGCAGACGTGGATTATAGTAGACGTAAGTCACGTGACTCAAGGACCGCATAAAATATTAAGCGGCGCTGCTATTCTTCTCCTTCCTTTCTCTAGCTTTGGATCCTCGTTTATAGACAATCCAATTATATAGGCTTGCGCGTCCTTCTTCCCGTGCTCGTGCCTCAATTGACTGAGTTGCTAACAAAAGGGAGGATAGTTAGGCCTATATTAACTTATTGCAATTAATAGCTAGACTTATACTATTTAGATGCCTTACGGACCCACTTAATTCCGTTTAATTGTTATTAAGCCTTACTATAAAGATAACAGTTTTAAGCCTTTGCAGGATACTATAGAAAATGCCCTAGAGGAGAGCCACAATTAACGTGCTCTAGAAGGCGACTACGATTCTAATATAATTGTAGTAGATACGCCGTAACTATAACGCGGTAGAGGTCGCCTAAAGGGATTATAAAATCGCCAACATCTTGTTAATTTTGAAGAGCAATTTATTACCGCTATTAAGAATAAAGTTAAGCTGTTAATAGCCTTTATAACAGCTAAGGAGAAGGCTGACTTTGAACTCGCAAAACAGCTCTAAAAGGAAGGTTATATTATAACTTCAGGAGCTCCTTTCCAAGTATCTAATAAGTAGGAGATTAATAGTCTTATCGTAAGAGGAGTCTTTAAATTTAAGAAATATAACCCTACTAAGTTTAATAAAGTTCGCATCTTTAAATCAAGAATGGTTAATAAAATTAAGGGCAAAGCTACTAACGCCCTATTTAAGAAATTAAGGCTTGTTATCTAAGGTTACAATAATAATAGTAAGGAGGTAATTCTTATATAATCTCCTATAATTTAACGAGCTAGTTAGTGAGTTATTATTGCACTAGCTCCCTCCTTAATAAAGAATGGAATAGCGGTTTATTTGTAAGATATTACTTAGGCCTATACCCAATTAGAGACGCACCTTCAGCGCTTAATATTAGCATACCTTCTAGAGCAAATTCGTTACCAATATCCCGAAGATACGATTATGGTTGTGCTTAAGCCATTATATAGAATCGCAGAGGTAGGAACCTATTAGTAGGCTACCTATAGCAAGCACTATAAAGAGAAGCTTTTAATAACTACTTCTATATTTAACCTATACTTCCTAATTACAACCATAGGAACTCCATTTGGAATCGTTAGTATATAAACTAATAATATAATTATCTTAGGAGACGACCAATTCTCAGCTCTTAAAGAAGATAAGTTAGTAAAGGCAAATCTTATAGCAAAGCCAAAGGAAAAGCTTGATTTAATAATACTATTACTCTTTAATAGATGCACCCTCTCCCTAAACAAGGATTCTATTGCTTTACGCTAGAAGGGTTAAGGCAAGAAGATTAATATTATTAACGCTAATTCTCTAAAGCAAGGATATATAGAGCAACGCGCTTATAGAGCTTATGTTGCTTCTATCCATTAACCTAAGGCTTTATTTAATCTCTCTATTGCCGCCCAACACCAGGAACCAACTAAGGATGACGTTTTTGCCCTAAATATACGTCTTTTCTGGCAAATAAACCATCTCGATTGGGGACTACTCTATATGCCTATTAATCTTCCTACCGCTAAGCTCTTTATATTTGTTAATAGATTATTTATAAATAACAAAGATTTTAGCTCCTAGTTGGGATATAAGATTATTATTACAAATAAATTTACTAGAGAGAATGACTTTATAATCCATGGTAATTTTATCCATTGGAGCTTAACTAAGAGTAAGTACGTCACTTAAAGCGTTCTAGCGTTAGAGATATACGGAATAGTTAGCGGAGTTAACATAGCAATTGCAATTAGAACTACCCTAAAGATAATTATAGATTGACTTGAACTTCCTATTATCCCTATAATCATATGCACCGATTTATACTCCCTCTATAAGTGCTTGGTTAAGCTTAGTACTATAAAGGAGAAGCGCCTTATAATTAATATTATAGCACTTTATCAATCCTACAAATGGCAAGAACTCTTTAAGATTTAATAGATTAATGGTTAAGATAACCTAGCAGACGTAATAATAAAGGCAAACCCAAATAAGGCTCTAGAAACGTTTATTAACATAAACACTCTATATATATAAGTTGAAGGTTGGGTTAAAAGGGAGTAGGAGCATGATATTCTGTAGACCCTAACTCAAACTAGCCAATTAGGATTTTCTATCCCCGGGATAGAAAATCGCTATTGGCTCGCTTACTACTAGTGCCTTGGCGGCCCTCCTAATAAGATATCTACCTACGACTCCTAAGTAAGAAAGCACCACGTGCTAAAAGGCAAATTTTGGGACAGTGAGACTTATATTGCAATGGCAATAGTAAGTAAGGAGGATTGATATTTGTTACGCTAGTTAAGCGGTGTATGTATGTAGATGGTAACCGCAAAAGAAGAGTTGCCAGTGTTGGGAATATAGGCAAGTTGCCGTTACGTGAGGCAAGTTGCCGTCACGTGTCGCCGCGGCACTAGTGTGGTGAGGAGCCTTAAGCTCTTTACCCTTCCTCGAGCAGGAGGAAGAAAAAGAAACAATAATTATCATACTATTTACGAACTATAGCTACGTGATATTACCTTGTGTTACTAACATTAAACAAACGTCTTATACTTTTAATAAGGTAGAGCCTTTGTTAAGCTATCTACTGTTATATCCATAGTAGGGACCTACTTAATATTAATCCTTCCTTTATAAACTTCCTGGTGGAGCTAGTAGTAATATATATTAACGTATTAAAGCTTAGTGTTGAGCTCAGCGTCGCTTTTAGTAAGAAGTTAAATCGTCTATATATTATTACAATAGATTACTTGCTTTTTATTAGTATTAAATTTAACTTCTTTAAAGAATCGCTGCTACTAAATTAACTTGGTAGCTGTATGTAATAAAGCTAAAAGCTCTGCTTCTATACTTAATTTCATTACTAATTTTTACTTAGTTAATTGCTAGTTAATTAGTCCTCCAAATAAGGTAAATAGGTAGCCTTTAGTGCTCTTCCTACTAACTAGATTGTCTCTAAATAATATATTGCTTGCCCTTGCAAAGATTTAGTTTATTATATTCTCCTTTAAGTACTTAATTATAAGGGTCTTTGTTTAATAAAGATAGGCAATTGCCCTTATAATAGCTGCGTTGTATACTAATAATGGATTCTATAAGAATTCCGACAGCTTACTTACTGCTTTCACTACATCTAGATAAGTAATATTTACTATATAGAGTATTAACCCGACCTTTCTTTAATAGAGATAGATATTATACTTAGAGGCTTGTTCTGGATTAGGGTTAAGTTCCTTAATACCTATAGGTATGTATATTTTATAATAATCTTTTACTTTAAAGCTTGTCGCGATCTTATTAATATAGAAGTTCTGGCTAAGCTAAATCTTCCTATTCTCTTGGTTGCGAATAATTTAAATCCCTAGGAACTAGGTAAGGTCACCTAGGTCCTTTATCTTATGCCTTTTTATAAGGTGTTCCTTAAACATTTTAAGCTTAAGTAGGTCCTTCTTTTTATAGGCAGCTATAATATTATTAATATAGAAAAAGACTATTAGCCAATTATTATAACATAGGTAAGGCTCCTCCGCCACTAGCTTTAAGCCTTCCTTTTTTAATATTATAGTTAAGTTACTATGCTATAGTAGAGGTAATTATTGCAATCTATAGAGCACTTATTAAAGCAATAGGCACTTACCCTTAATTAAAAATCTATCTAGATACTTAATATACAAAACCTTATTAATCTTACTATTTATAAATATGTTAACGGCGTCACCCTGCTAGTAGTCTAGGTTAAATATTGCGATAATAGCTATTAAGGCTTTAAACAATCTTGCTACCAAAGTTGTAGTATATATATCCTTATAAACTAACTCTTATAAGTCTCCTCTTGCGTAAAAATAAGCCTTAAACCTTATTAGATATCTATTATTATTGGTCTTATAGATAAATACCCAGATAATAGGCACGGGTTTGATATGGATTGTCTTATTAGCAACTTAGAACATTTCTTAATTTTAAAGGTCCGTGTATTCCTTTTTGGCAGCAGCTACAAACTTTTCCTTATATTAATATCTTTAAAGCTCCTTCTAATTCCTAGGCGGCAGTAGGAGCTAATTATGGTACAGCTTTTTATAAAATGTAAGCCCTATATTAAAGGCTGATCTTTAAGCTAGAAGGCTTTAGTTATTAGTAATATTAGTAAGAAAACCTATATAAACCTTTAATATCCTTTAAGTCTCTTTCCTTTAACTATATTTTGCTCCTCTATATTACTATTAATCTTCTTCTTTAGCTTAGCTTTATTAGTTAGAACTATAATATAGTGTGGCTTCTTTACCAAGGTCTTTAAGGACGGTAGTAGAGGCTTTAGTAAGTTAGGTTTTAGCGTCTTATCTAGGGTAGGAAGCCCTAAAGCTAAGTTATCTTTAGAGCTTAAATCTTATTGCTTACTACTCTTAGTATTAGGCTCCTCTTAATTTCCACCAGAATCTACCTATTATCTTCCTTTAGTATTAACTTAAATTTCATCTAAAGTCTTATTGCTTTTATTAAACAACAATTCTAATTTATCTTAGAGATTTTCTATTTAATAGATATTAATAATTTCTAATATTTGGTTAGTCCTTACTTAGAGTATATTTATAAGATCTGGCTGTAAGTTATTATAAAGCAACTGCTTATTAAACTTTATATCTTTAGTTCTAATAACCTTCTTCTAACTTAGAATATAGATTTGGAAGATGTTTGTTAAATTATACCCTACCAGATATCCTATATAGGCCCTTAGCGTAAGCTTGTTTAAGCGTGGAATATTATATTTAAGAGGATAGGCCCTATAGCTATAGGCTTATAGGTATCCTATATTAGGTTTTGGTAATATTATACCTATTACTAACTGGACTTTCTTAAAAGGTATTTGCTACCTAAGTCTTTTACTAGGCGTCTAATTAAGTAGATAGGTAGCTGTTTTTATTTAACTTAGTTCTCTCTAGACCACATATAGCGGCATTTCCAGCAGCTAGTAGGATAGAATAGGTTAGCGAAGACTTCTTAACGGGTAGCTAAGCTATCTTCGTAGCTTTAGCTACCTTGCTATTCTTCTCCTACTTAATTAGAAACCCTCTAATCTCCTTCTAGTAACTATCCGCCGCCTTTTTATTTCGCGGCTTTAGAGCTGGCTTAGTAGTCCTATATCTATTCTTTAGTAACGCCTTTTTAACATAGGGACGCTTAGTGCGCTTAGCTAAAGTAGCTGCATACCTAGGGTTTTTATTTATCTATAATAACCAATTAGCGTAAGATATCTATAACTCCTTATTAGCATACATACTAATATAACGTTTACTTTAAAAATAGGTTGAGGACTAGTATATAGTTAAGTTAAAGGGAAATTAGTTCTAATACAGAGAGTAGGTAATAGATAGATAGATAGTGTTTAATAATAAGATCTAAGAGGGAAGCTTATCCTTATTAATATTAAGAACGCATATAATGCGGATAGGTAGTAGTAATTTAGAGGAAGACTCTAATAGAGGATTTTCCTATATAATTGGCAGCTAGTTAATAGAGGAAGGGCAGAAACCTATAGTTATAATATTATATATTATAACTTTTTACCTAACTTCCTCAAATATATATATATATATATAGGTGGTGGCCTTTGGCAGCATTTTATTGGCATCGCAATATTAACGCGTTTTAGTGACGCTTGCTAATAAAATCACGCTAGCTAGGGTACCTGCAGTATACTAACCTAGGTAGGAGCGCCCAAAGCGCCTAATATAAAAAGTCTCTTTTACCAGACAAAGGGATAGAGCTTAAAGCTCCTTACAGTTTGGTTATAAATCGCCTCTATTATAACTGTTTAATCTATATACCTTTTAGTGTCACCCGTTTTATAATTAGTAGCGGCTACTACTATGGCTTATTTAAATCTATAATTGTTTAGTAAGGCTCTAGAATAAGGCTCTAGAATTAACTTTATATATTAATGCGTGATTAATATTAGTAAGCAATTTAAAAGGGCCCCTTTTTACTACTAGGCCTCTATTGCAACTTCCTACTTTAGTATAGTAATAGAGCCTTCTTAAATAATATCCTCTCTATAATTGGCATTTCCTATATCTTTACCTCTTGTACAAGCTCTCTAGAAATAAGCTTATTGCAATTATAAAGGTTAAGATAATAACATTATTATAAGGCATATAAACGCAACTGCAGTATTACAATTGGGATATATAGAGTCGCCATATTATAAAAAGTCGTTACTTTAGCGCGTATGCGAGAGCTCCAGATTAAAATAGAATATAGAATAGGAGCTTAAAGCTATATATTAAAATGGTGCCAAGAACCTTATTTTAACTACTATAATCTGGAACAAGCTATATACCAATATAAAGAGAACAGCAATAGAGATTCTATAGCTAATACGCCCCTTAATAGACACTAAGTTAATAGCAGAGCTCTAGGAGTTACTAATTGGCCTTATATTAAGCACGGAGTTACTAGTAATCTATTCTTCCCTAGCTATATTTTAAATTAGGTATAGCTCTAAAGCTCTAAGAGCTATATTAACTTTATATTTACTCCACTCTACTAATTAAATAGTTAGATTTAAAGTTTATATCAATTATAACTCTAGCTAAGAGCTCTAATCTAATAAGATTACTGCCTCAAAGAGTAAACCAGTAGACTTTAATTACTAAGCGCAAAATTGCCGCATATTGCCTAGTACGTTGCCTAGTTCCTTAAGCGGCAAGCCAGTAGACTTCTATTACTAAGCGCGAAATTACTATATATTACCTAGTACACTACCTAGTTCCTTAAGCAGCAAGCTAGCAGACTTCTATTACTAAGTACAAAGTTACCGTATATTGCTAGGTATATTACCCAATTCTTTAAATTGCAAGCTGGCAGGCGTCGCCGCATTAGCAGAGTATTCTAATATATTAGCTCGCATATTACCTAGTTCCTATATCGTAAGCCAGTAGACTTATTAATAGAGCACCACAATATATTGCTTGGCGTATTACTTAGGTCTTTAAATAGCAAACTAATAGGCGTTGCTTATTAATAGAGCACCGCGATATATCTAATTGTGTGTTGCCTGGTTCCTATATTGCAAGCTAGTAGCTCCTCTTATAAGTAGAGTATTCCAAATATTAACATATATATTACCTAGTTCCTACATTATAAGCTAGCGGCTTCTTTTATTAATAGAGCACTGCGATATATTACTCGCGCATTACCCGGTTCCTTAAATAGTAAGATAGTACACTTCTCTTATTAATAAAAGAATTGCGGTATATTACTAATATATCGCCTAGTTTCACAAAAAACAACTTAGTATATGCCTTCTATTAGCCGTAAGACTACAGCATATTGCTAAGTATATTATTTAATTCTATAAAAAAACAATCCAGTATTTATCTTTACTAACCTTAAGACTATAAAATACTGCCTACTATGTTGCCTAATTTTGAAAATAATAGTCTATTATACTTCTTTTACTAGAGAAGAATTTAGGGCGAACTACCTAATATATTACCCAATTCCGCGCTAAAAGGATTAAAAACATATTGCTACTATAATTTATAATATTTGCATTAGCTACTTCTTTAAATTTCCCAGCTTATTTATATCTACATCTAGTCTCTTATTAGCGGCATATTTTTTTAAACTTAAGCATATTTAGAATTCCACTTTTAATATAGGAAACCGTTAATAGTAACACCCTCTATAATAGCCTTTAGAAATAATAAGAGAATTTATAGTCCATTAGCTGCTTCCATAAATTATAAATTATATAGTCCTTTTACTTTAGAAGTGTTCCTTTAGAGAGGTATATAATAGCATTCTTGCTATATTTAGAAACTAAGGCCTAAAATAAGTATTAGCTTAGAGTTCTAGTAAAGCATACTACTATTAAGAGGTAAAAAAAATAGAGTATTTTACCACTTACTGCTATATATACCGCCCTAATAATTAAAAAATTAGTACTAATAATAAATTTGCTACAATAGCCTTTAATATATAGTGCTACTATAACTTCTTTACAGATAGCTAAAAGCGTCTTAAACTTCGCGTTGCTGTAAAGAATTTCTTTATTCTAATCTAAGATACTTCTAATAGGATATTTAACTGCGTTAGTATGGTATTAGACTAGACATTAATTTTTATTATTATCCAGAAGATCTTTATTAAATCTATCCTTCTATAAAAGTAACCTGGGCGTTATTACTGTATTATAGGACGTAAAGTAGCTGCTTAAGGAGCTGCTAGCCATGTATACTAGTTTTTTCCTAATAGGAGAACCATCTTCTCTCTATTTACCCATTTTCTGCTAAAATGCTTCTTTTATTTCTAACACTATTACACCTTCTATACTATATAGGAATTTAAGTTTTATAATTACACTTTATATATTAAATTTAGAGCTTATCTAGAATAGCTTTTAATTTTTAGTTATTAAAGCCAATAGTATCCCAGTTACGGCGAATAAGAAAATTCATAAGAATTAGGCCACCGACCTTGACCGATTCTTTATATATTATAGACTGTAAGGCACTTTTAGGGTTGCTTTTTCCCTACTTTAAAAATTAGGTCCATAGTTTAGCTATTTTATTAACTTTTACGGACATCTATTTTCTAAGAATTCTAGAATTAACTTAAGCAGTTACCCAATCTATATCTTTTGGGCGCTTATAATAAACCAGCATATATCCATAACACCATTCTCTATTACTATGCTAGAAATGGCCTAGGCAAAGAATCCTAGGTATAGTGGTACCACTTTTTTTAAGAATAAAGGAATTGGTTAATATAAGTTTCTTAATTTTTTTTATTATAAAACTTATCCCATAAGATTCTGCTAAAGAGCGTAGTTATAATAGTCTATATACCTCTATAGGGGGCCGTTAAAGAACTATAAATAGGGCATTTTCTTTTTACCTATAAGAGTCTGACCATTATTTATCACACCATAATCTAACTAGTCCCCTAAAGTCCCTATTTAAAGACATTCCTAAAGGTTTAGTCACGCCATTCCTTTAGACATACCTTCTATCTTATAGCACATCGCAAATCATAGTAGCGTCTGCTCTTTTATTATAAGCGTAGAGTCCTTAAACAATAAGATATAATTATCTCTCTAGCTGGTAATCATACTTAGAATTGCAATAACTAGATTTACACCATACTATCTTTATATTATAGATATGGCATTTTAATTTATATATAAGTATAGAAAAGGCATCTTATACTAGCTAGGACACTTAGTATCTTTAGCCTAGTTAGCCTCCTATAGATGCTAATTTATATTCCCAGCCGCTTAATTAGCAGCCACTTTATCTAGGTTTATAGTATAGTAGTAACTAAGGACAATAGTTAAGTACACAATTACGATTTTTCTGATTTCTATACTATTAGCAAAACCCCACTATTTAGTTGCGTGTACTCCTAGTAGAACATCTTAAATAGGCCATATAGCTAGTATAGGAATAATTTAAGCTTTAGATTTACTAGAAATGGGGACTAGGTTCTTTACTAAGACAGCCCTTTTAAAAACTCTATATGGCTTAGCCAAAAGTTTGTATATCTACTGCTCTATTCATTAAACACTATCTCCTACTTTAGCTATAGCGGCCTCTTAAAATCTAAAAAGAGCTAATATTAGTCTAATTTAAGATATATTCTATATAACTATATATTTATACCTTTATATAATAGGCATTATAGCCTATATCTCCTTAGCTTAGGTTATTATCCTTAAATATATTTTTACCTAAGGTATCTTAAATTATATTAGTTTCTATAGTTTTACTAAGGAAAGCCTTTATAGGTATAGAGTTCAATTATTATATAGGGTCTAAGCAAATTAGGGATATAAAGCAGTTTTGCTCTAGGGAGTATTACAATTATCCCTACCGTGTTCTATATTGTTAGGATTATCCATAGGCTAAATAACTAGATCATTACGGCTATTCCTAGCAGCTTGCCGTATTTTGCTATAGTTTGCCCATAGATACCTCTAGTAGGTTACTCCCTTTTATAATTACGTTTATTTAGATTTAATAGACTTAAAATACCGCTATATATTAATAATATAGATAAAGTATCGCTCTTATTCTCGCTCTCTTTATTAATAAACTTAATATCTAAGTGCTTGCGGATCGGCTTAGGTGTAATCTTCTACCATTTCTTAAGTGCGGCCTTAGTGTATAAATACTAGTAGGTTAGAGTATCGGCAATTCTAGGAGGGTTTATACCCTACTTATTTAGTAATTAGTACGGTGCTTTTATAATTAAATGCTTAGCTATAATTATTAGCATATAAATAACTAGATATTATTAAAGGGACTTATAATCCATACTCTTAAGTAGAAATTTATAAGGTGAGGATGTAGATAGGGAGTCCAATAATAGAACAATAGGGTATATTGTATAGATAGACGAATCCTTAAGGGAAAAAGGAGGAGTCTATGTGCGAGGTAGGAAGGGGTTTCCTTAGGCATGTATAGCGCATATGCCTTACGGGCGAGTTACCCCTAGGTCGCCCTAGGGTCGCCTATACCTTGCGGCTATATAACTATCTACTTAGGTTTTACTTAACAATGCCACCCCCTTTAAAAGGATTGTCCCTAATCCTTTATATGCTTAAGCCTTAATAAAACCCTATAAAAAAACTTAATAAGGAAAAAATTTGGAGGGGAAAGAGCGTCTTGATTTTACGTATAAAGAAATAGGTAGTATATATACGCGGCGTAAGGATGTTAAGGAACTTTAACCGCCGGTTAAAGTTGTCTAATTAGTTAGATTTGCCTTGCTAAGACTCCCCATATTTAACCAAGCTAGTAGCGATTTTCCATCCCTAGGATGGAAAATCCTAATTAGTCTGTTTAGGGCTCACCCAAATTTAGTAGACTATTAAAAATATTCCAAAAGCTCGCTTATGTAGGCAGATTGCTAGTACCTCGTAGGTAGGTTATAGGTTATTTATATACAGCTAGATTTATAGACGGTAAGGCTATATGCCTATTAAATTCGCTACTAACCCTACTTTAGCCTTACGCTATACTAGCGTAGCGCTATATATACTTTATGGGTAGGTTATAGGTTACTTATATATAGCCAGATTTATGGATAGTAAGGCTATATACCTATTAAATCCGCTGCTAACCCTGCTTTAGCCTTATATATTATCTGCATAGCATATACATGAAATAGTATAAGTTATTAGTATAGGTTGCTGCTAGAAAGTCACCAGAAGGTCTTAGACCCCAGTTAGGTAAACCCCAGTTAAAGTGGGCCTATTCTCTAATATAAACAATCTACTAAGCTGGTATAAAGTGACGGACTAGGTCTAGAAAGGGTATTTTTTAAATTAAGTTTTGTTGTTGGTGTTACCGTAGCCTTGCCTATAAGTCGCCAGCATAACCAGGTTATGTTAGAGTGTAGCTTATATAGGATATTAATAAATTACGCTTCACCCTATATATATACCGCAGTTCTTACTATAAGTGTTAACTGGTTCTTTAATCCCTTAAGACGTCCTTTACTCCGCTTTTATGCAGGTTATATTTTAACAGTAGCGCTTACTTTTTGCCTACACTTTAGCTGCGAGGCTAGGGTATCCCGCTTGTGGTACTTATTTAGCAGTTATTAACAATTTTTAAGTTTTATCTTATATTTCTATTTATTATACTTATTAAGCCATCCTAGCCATTTAATAAGGTACTATAGTTGTCTAGTATAATCCTAGTGGGCAATAATTGCTTCTACTTCCCAGCTGCCTTTCTTAAGCTCTTCTACTACTAGGGGTTAAAACCTAGGGCGTGACCTATAAGGCTCTAGTAGGGAGATATAGAAGACTGGGTAGAGCTGTGCTATAGCAGGTAGAAGCTCTAGCTTATATGCTTACTGCCCTATACGCTCTAGGATCTAAAACGGTTCTATAAACTCGTAATTAAGCTTCCTATAGGGACGTTTTATATAGATATTTTTAGAGGGGAGCAGGACTTATTCACTAATAGCGAAGTGCTTAGCCAAATGGTGATAATTATAGTATTTTACCTAAAGCTTTTGGGCGTATATTATTAACGCCACCGCTACCTTACATATAAGGCGTAGGCGTTATAGATATATCTCTATAAGTTGGATATTTATTAACTTAGACCCCTTCCCACCTTGCTAGGCGTCTTAGACGCTATTTAGAACTCTGTCTAGGACGTTTAGTAGCTAGCTATAGGCAAGCTTAATAGGGGAACGCTTTGTTATAGTATAGACCTTAGAGTTATAGGCAAAGGCTGCTTCTTTAAATAAGGAGGCCTAATTGGACTGTTCCTAGTTTATAAATATACATAGGTATACCTTAAGCTCCTAGTTCTAACGCTCCGTCTAACTATCTATCTATAGGTAGAATGCGGTGCTAAGTTTACGTTAAACGTAGAGGTGGTAGCATATGGTGCTCTAGTACTTGTAAATATACTACCCCTATTAGAAATAATATTATCTAAAGGCCCTATTTATATAAAGACTTTAAATAAGAGTTCTATAAGTTATATAGCATTAATTATCTTACGCACTAGATAGTAGTGTACTAGCTTTATAAAACAGTCTATAAGAACAAGGATAGAGTTATACTCTACACCATTAGGAGTCTTAGACTCTAGGAGATCTATAATAAAGTTAAGTAAATAATACCGCTAGGCTTAGGTGGGGACCTAGAAAGACTGTAGCTTACTATAGGGTTTATAGCGGCGCGATTTAAAGCGTTGGCAAGTATTATAGTTATCTAAGTATTTACGGAGGTCCTAGGTAAGGCCATTCCAAGTATACTTCTGCGAGATTACCTTAAAGATACGGTTAAAACCATAGTAGCCGCTTATAGGATTATTATAATTCCGCTTAAGGATCTTCTATTATAGTAGTATGCAATTTAGCACCTAGACCTTATTGTTTTGCCTTAGGAGTCCTTAATTATTAAGGGTATAGTCCTTATTACTAGTAGGGACTCGCCCCTAAGTTAACTAATTATATATAAAGCATATAAAGGCGTCCCTTTTTTATACTCTATAAATAAAATTAACCAGTAACTTAGGGGGGTGTTCTATAAACGCCGTTTCGGCTAAGGCAGCTACTACTACCTCTTACTATAGTATAAGACTCTACGTAAAGTTAGTGCCAGCGAAGTAATATATAATATATAGGTAACTTACTAGGTTGTTATAGGGGACCATAGCCTAGGCTAAGGGGTCTTCCCTAGGGTTAAGCGCTATTAGGCTAGTTAAAGTGGTTTTAGAGAGAATAGTAGGACGCTCTAGTCCGCCAGCGCCAAGTTTACAAGGGTTGCTCGTATACTATACGCATACTACTTGCTAGTGTAGTATAGTAGCACCAGGGCCGCCTATAAGGCCTATAACCCGCAACTTTTGCTGTAATATAGGCAGTATGGCATTAAGGACTGTCCTCTTGCTGCTATTTTTAAAGCCTTTAGCATAATCTGGGCGCTAAGATAGTGTATTAGCGGGATTTACTTTGCCTGGCTTATATTTAATCTTAAAATTAAACTTAGCCAGTTCCTTAGCGTACTAAGCCTAGCAAGTAGATAAGCTCTTAGTGGTTATAAAGTACCTAAAATTGTTATAATTGCAGAGCACGTGCGTTATATGCGCGGTATATTTAAGGTAATAGCGCTATATCTTAAAGCATTGCACTATGGCAAGCAGTTCTTTGTTATATATATTATACTATACTTCTAGGCCAGTAAGCTTCTAACTATAATAAGCAATTAGGTGCCAATAGAGTTAATCTCCCTACCCTAAAGGCTGTAGAAGTATACCGCTATAGGCATAGTTAGAAGTGTTAGTAATTACTATTAGGAGTAGATTAGGGTTAAAGTAGTAAAGTAGAGGAGCCTGTATAAATATAGCGCGTAGCTTATAGAACGCCTACTAAGTATTATTAGGCTAAGACCAAGGTTAATACTATTTAGTGGGCCCTTTTAACTTACGCTTCTACTTCTTCTCCCTATCTAATATTAGGTTATAATACGCCTATGCAAGATATATATATAGGGGGTATATAGTATCTAAGTAGTTCTAAATAAATCACCTATAGAAGTTGGCAAAGCCAAGGAAGACCTAGATGTCCCTATAGAACTTAGGCTTAGGCCATTCCTTAATAGCTTTTACATGGGTAGGGTCCATTATAATACCACTAGGGGTAATAATAAAGCCTAGGAACTTAACGTTCTTAGTATAAAAGATACATTTTAAGAGTTTGGCGTATAGGCCCTAAGCACAGAGCTATTGCAGTACCTACTTAACGTGCTTAATATGCTTGTCTTTATTATTTAAGTAAATAAGAATATTATCTAGGTAAACTATATAGATGGTATCTACTAGGGTTCCTAGAGCTTTATAAATATAGCTCTAGAAAGTTATAGGGGCGTTAGTAAGACTAAAGGGCATTACTAGGTACTTAAAGTAACTATAGCGTATCTTAAATGCGGTCTTCCATTTATCTCCCTTTTTAATGCAAATCCTATAGTACGCATTATAAAGATCCAGCTTTATAAATATCTTTGCATAGCTAAGCCTATTAAAGAGTTTGCTAACCAGCAATAGGGGGTACTAGTTTTTAATCGTGATCTTGTTTAGGCGTCTGTAGTTAACACATAGCCGCATTATACCTTCTGCTTTTGGTATAAAGAAGATAGGCGCTCTAGTAGGCGACTTACTGGGCCTAATCTAGCCCTTCTTAAGAGCACTGTCTAGGTACTCTTATAAGATCTACAACTCTTTCTGCAAGAGGTTGTAGAGGGGTATTTACAGTAGTGTCTTACCTTCTTTTAAGTTAATTATATAGTTATACTTAGAGTTTTAAGGTAGTATACTTGCTAGCTTATCAGAGAAGACATTAATCTCCTCTTTATATATATTTAGTAGGCCAGGGTCCATAGAGGTCAAGGCAACTATTATATAGTAGTATACTTCTAGGAGCCAGTAAAGAAAAGGGTGTAGCTAACATACATTTTATAGGTATACTCGCACTAGGAGTATATACAGCTCTACTGCAGTATACTTAATAGTTTTAGGGTTTTAATCACCTCCCCCCTAAGTTAAGGTAATCTATACTAGCACTAGAGGGTCTCTATAGGTACTCGCTGCCAGTAATAATAGGTCCTTTATTATGTTTATAACCAGTATCTCTACACCTAGAGGGTCTATATAGGTACTTACTACTAGTGACAACAGGTCCTCTATTATGTTTACGACTAGCATAAAGAAGGGGTCTTCTGGCTATAGCGAATAGACTATTTTACTAGCCTTAATATCTACTAGGAGTGCATTAAGGGTAACTATTTAGAGGCGTCTAGGGTCTAAAGTACCCTAGATAAATTATCTAGAATAAAAGCTAATTGTTTAATCAAGGTTGCGTCCTTGCAGTCATGTGACCGCAAATTGCCATCACGTGACGGCAATCTAGGGCAATTTGCGGCAACTTGCCTACGAACGCGAGTCAAAAGGGGTTGATTACATGAGCTAAGCGAGCTTAAGAAATCCACCAAATTCTACCTATAGAATAGGAGAATCAATAAGCATCAATTAAAATCAGTTACCACCTATACTATTGCAATAGCATTACGTATCACCGGAAGTGATACTGATACTGATTAGTAATTACAGATTAGGAGACGTATTATCTATAAAGAGAGATGAGCTTGATTAGTCCCTGCTAAAGGCCTCTACCGATCTCGCCTGCTAAGGAGCATTAGTCGACGTGTATTTAAAAAGTTAACCCCTATCTAATAGGCCCTTAATTTTTTATATACGGCCCTTAGGTGTTTAAAGAACTAACCCCTTTTAATAGGCCCTTGGTTCGCGTCCATTATATATTTTATACTACCTAGATTACGTTAAGGAGCACTAGTTAACGTGTACTTAAAAAGTCAACCCCTATCTAATAGGCCCTTAATTTTTTATATACAGCCTTTAGGTACTTAAAGAACCGACCCCTATCTAATAGGCCCTTGGTTCGCGTCCATTACGTATTTTAAATGTGTTAGGTACTTAAGAAACCAACCCTTTTAATAGGCCCTTGGTTTGCGTCTATTACGCGTTTTTTATCCAGAACCTAAAATTGAACTTGATAGGAGTCACGAGATAAGAATTGACATGTTAGACATTAGGGCACAAGTTAACGCAGGATAAAAGAAATGGCCTAAAGGCATTAACTTACAGTCCAATAAAACCACCATAAAGGATATTAATAAATTTGTAAAGTTTAAGATCCTAGAATACAAAGCATACAACCTTAAGGATAATAAACTATAGGAGGTCTACAAGGAAGATTTCTAAAACTTTATAATATAAATCTTTAAGGATTACAACTAAATTGGTATCTAAAAGCTCCAAACGTTCCTACGGACTAATAGCATATGGATAAGGAAGCATAGGAACGCTATAGTCCCTAAATTACTATTTAACACCTTACAAGAAGAAGACCCTATAGAATAGACTAAGCCTAAGATTAAGGAGTATATGGTAACTAGAGGAAAGTTTACCTTAGGACAAATTGACTACCTCCTTAAGAACAACTTTGCTAGCACTAGTACCATTAAAACCCTAATCTTAATCTCACCAGCCACAAACCCTACCCTACTCACGATACTACCTACTACACCCTAACCTACCCCTATACCACCCCTATAATAGGAACCTAATTATATTAACTTAACCCTATAACCAGAACCATCTAGGGGACAGAGTTAAAACTAGGGTTTTAGCAAGGAGTTAATAAACCTCGCGAAGATATATACAGAAGACAATAAGTACAGCGGAGAAGATGACAACTTTAACTTTAAACTTACCATCTTCTATAACCTCTGTAGCAGAGCTAACATACCCTAAGAAGCCAAGGTTAAAGCCTACCCTATAATGCTATACGGTCTAGCACTTAACCAATACTACACTAACCTTAAAAACGTCACCTTAACCCTTTTATTTAACCAAATCTGTAACACTATACACAATTACTTTAAGGGACCTAAATACAGACGCGGCATATTAGGATAATGGAACTCAATAACTCTAAAGTCCATAATAGGCAAGAGCGAGAATGCTAGAAAATTAACCTTAGACTGCCTATAGTTACTTATTAAAGAACTAAGACACCTCCAGTATAGTCTTAACCCAGATTTATATATAGACAAGTTCCTTTATAACAAGCTTATTAACGCCTGCTAGGAGTTACTAGCGTGTTAATATACCTGCTTTAAACCTTCTAACAGCTTAACTAGCCTAATTAATGACTTATAATCCTCTATCACAATATTTAAAAAGTTAAACAGTGAGAACCCCTAAGCCTTCTTTACTAACCACCGCTACTATAGACAATACCCTTAATCACCTTATAGAACACAATTATTCTTATCTGGCTAATATGCATTACTAAAGAAGCGCTACTTTGTCTGTAATAAAGAAGGTTATTAGTTATCCAAACACTCTAGAGAAGAATGTAATGAATTAAAGAAGAAGTTTAAGGACAGATTTAACTGCTAGGCCATTAACTACCTTACTAAGTACTATTTCTACTGCTAGAAACATAGTAAGTCTCCCAGATAGTTTAAATTTATACTATAAGAAGACTAAGATTCCAATTTTAACTATTCTATTTTTGTTAATATTATATATATTAATAGGAGTCCTATTCTTTACGTAATTAATAAAGCTACCAGATTTTAAGCTGTAAGATAGCTATATAATATCTCCGCAAAATATACCTGGGATATTTTATGACTATATTGGATTAACACCTATATTAGACTACCTAACTATATTACCCACAATACTAGGAAGAACTTTGTAAGCAAGAAGTTTTGATAGCACACTATAGCAATGGCCATATTAACTAAGAGCGTCCTAGTAGAAGCTTACTGGTCTATTAGAATGGTAAAAAGAGCTTATCTAACACTACACTAAGCATACTAGATAATTATAGAGGAGCTATAGGACTTAGGAATAACCAAAGAACTGGCCTTATAAATAGTGGTAAAGGCCGCTAATAACACAGCTAGCCTAGATGGCTTAGTCCCAACACTTCTCATCTTTAGTGCCTACCCTTATATAAGCGAACTTGACCTACCAGCACCCTCTATTACACAGCAAGCGGCAGCTATAAAGAAGGCAATGGAGGAGATCGCAAAGATTAGGGTAAAGAAGCAAGTTAATAATATACTAAACTAACAAAATAGTCCATCTGTCACTATAATCTACAACCTCCCCCTTAACTTAGACGTGCTTATATGGCGTAAAGGCAATACTAGATAAAGCGGTAGATGGACTAGCCTATTTAAGTTGCTTAGAATTAATGGAGAAATATATAAGGTATAACTCCCTAGTGGACCTACTGACTTTAGGACTATAATAGTAAAGCCGTACCTATAACCTAAACTAGAAGAACCTAATAAGGAACCAGAGGAGGAGCTGTTTAAAGAACTAACTAAGGAACTAACTAAGGAACTAACTAAGAAACTAACTAAGGAATTAACTAAGGAACTAACAACTACTATACCCCTCCAAAGATCAAAACGGACACAACGATCGCTAATAAAGTCCTAGTAAAACATTGTGGACGTATTAATATTTATTAACGATAGCCCAACGAAACCTAATACTATAACCCTTAAGTGCACCTTACCGTCATTTATAGAGTCTTGACGCAAGGAAATAAACGGTTTACTTAAGAAAGGCGTCTTTAAGTTTATTAATACAGTAGACGTCCTAAAGGGAGTTAGAATCTTTAACTCCTAGTTTGTTAATAAGATTAAGAACGCTAGAACAGATAAGGCCTTTAAGAAGTCTAGACTAGTTGTATAAGCCTATAACAACTATAGCAAAGATCTGGTCTTAATATAATCACTAACTATTTAACGTGTCAGCCAGAGAATTATCCTAGTACTTATGGCAACCCTATAAGGAAATAAAAGAAGACTAGCCTCTTTATACCTATGCAACATCTTATAAGCTTATATATAGTCCAGTACCCACCTGAACAGAGACTTCTTTATACGCCTACCACTAGAACTCAAACTAAAGAATGGATTAATTCTAAGAGTTATTAAACTACTCTATAGTGTCCCAGAAGCCGGTAACTATTGGTTTAATATATACCACCGCCACCACCTTAATAAGCTACGGATAAACCAGTTAATATACAACCCCTGCTTATTATACACAAATAACAACGGCTTTAGAATTGTAGGACTATAGACTAACAACACACTATTTCTTACTAATAAAACCTTTACGGAGGCTAAAGAAGCTAGGCTTTAGGAAGCAAAGTTTCTAGTAAAGGAGAGAGAGAAGCTTATACTAAATACCCCAATTAAGTTTAACGGAGGCTGTATTAGGCAAGAAAAGGACTTAATAGCCCTTACCCAGGAACGTCAATGCCAGAACCTAAAGTTGGTTACTATAAAGGCTACAGACCTAACTAGCTCCAGAGGGGAAGTCCGTAAGGCAGTTACACTAAAGGACCAGTACGTTACCCAGAGAGCAAGAGGAGCCTATATCGCCATAGTCTGTCAACCAGAAGCTGCCTTTAACCTCTCCTTTATAGCATAAGTTGTTAACCTAAAGGAAGAATATACAAAGCAGCTTAATAAGCGGCTGTAATAGCAAATTAATAATCCCTCCTAAGGACTTTGCTTTATATAACTTAATACAAGCACTCTTAAACTAATAATATTTACGGACTCGTCCTTTACCAATAACTACAACCTCTCTTCTTAGATTGGCTTTGTTATTATACTCGCGGACAAGGACAATAGGGCTAATATTCTCTATTAGTCATTTATTAAATGCAAGTGAGTTACACGAAGCGTCTTAGCATCTAAACTATATAGTATGGCCCACGGATTTAACACTGGAGCTATAATTAAAGTAACCATTGAGAAGATCCTATAACTCGAACAACTACCGCTTACCCTTTATACCGATTTAAAATCTCTATATAACTGCCTAGTCAAACTCGGGACAATATAAGAGAAACGACTTATGGTTGACCTAATGTATTTACGACAATTATATAAGAGAAGAGAAATAGCAGAGATTAAATGGATTAATAGAGGCAGTAACCCTATAGATGCTATGATAAAATTAAAATCTTACTAAGCGTTAAAGGACCTAATTAATACGAATATAATTAAGCTACAGGTCACCGAGTGGGTAGAGAGAGGAGAAGATAGAAAGATAGAAATAGAGAGTATAAAGATGTTAAGCTAGCAGCCAAGGCGCTAGTACTAAGCGAGCCAATGGCAATTTTCCATGCTGGGTATAAAAAATCGTAATTAGTTACTTCAGCTATTTGGCAGAATTTAGTGGAATTTAATAGGTAGAAAGTAGTGGAATTCGATAGGTAGAAGGTAGTGGAATTTGGCAGGCGGCGTGCTTAAGCACTATTAAAAACTAAATACTTCTAGTGTCTGATTAAGGTTGCGTCCTTGTAGTTATATAACCGCAAATTGCCATTACGTGACGGCAATCTAGGGCAATTTGTGGCAACTTGCCTACGAACGCGAGTCAAAAGGGGTTGATTACGTGAGCTAAGCGAGCTTAAGAAATCCACCAAATTCCACCTGTAGAATAGGAGAATTAATAAGCATTAATCAAAATCAGTTACCACCCATACTATTGCAATAGCATTACGTATTACCGGAAGTAATACCGACACTAATTAATAGATCTGCTTCCATGAGCCAATCCTATCCAAAAACTATATTATAACCATTAAATAAGCTAGCCTAAAAGGTCTAGGGGCCAATAGTGCAAGGGGTACCTTAGGAGTCGCTAGTGGTAACTATTAGATTATAAGCATCTTAGATTGTCATCTGGTTGCTATTAAGAAAACGTATAATAGGTTTACGTAAACGTAGCGCGTGGCTTATAGGCAGGTTAAACCTATAGACAACGTCTTAGTTAATAAGGTTAATTTAGCACCTATTATTATATAAGCAATATAGGCGGACTTTACCCTGGAGTATATCTATTACAATATATACCATAATGCATTTCTTCTCTCCCTCTATATTAGGCCCTAGTTGCAATTAAAAGAGATATACTACTAGGGCTTTAGGTTTTCTGAAGGTTGGCCTAACTTATCTTTACTAGCTTGCTTCTAGTGTTCTTTATAGTGGTTACCTATAGGTCTTTTTTAACTTATGTACGTACTACTAGCGTCTAAGGTGTTCTCTAAGCCATCTAGCTTTTAAGTAGTCTCCCTAGGAGTTTACTTAGAAAAGCGTCGCCCTTTTTAGGTTCTGTTCCCTAAACCTAACTCTATAAAGCCTATACTGCAACCACGCTTTATACGTAATAATTTACTACTACCACTTACGCAATCTTCTGTAAGCTTTATAGTGTTAAGTAATTACTCTACACAGCGGATTTTATTAAAGAGGTCCTTAGCGGTTCTTACCCATTAGGTAAAGTTCTAGCGGAAGAGCTCTGCTTATAGATAGGCTAGGAGATATAAGAACCAAAAGTCTACCTATTACTTAAGATTAACAAAAGGGGTATATAAGAAGAGGTTCTCTAAGCTATATATATAGGCTAAAAAAACGTTAAACCTCTAGTTCTCCTTTATAACAGCTATATAGTACATAGTAGCGTTATTAAAGCGTCTTACTATAGGGTTCCTAATCTAGTCTTAGACCATAGTCTTAAACTCATCCTATAGTAAAGGACCTTTATCTTTAGTGCCTAACCAGCAATAAACTAGTTAGGCAATTGTCTTTTCTTTTGCAAGACCTTTAATGGCCTAGCGCGTGCGTCACTTATAGTTATAGTTAGCGTTATTAACCTTAAATTAGTTCTCAACTGCGGCAATCCAGCGGTTGAAATGCTGTTGAGTAGTACCACTAATATTAGGTAGTAACTTCTTAACTAGGGCGTTAAGATTTATTTGACGTATATATTTGCTATATAACTTATACTCTTTACTAGAGAGGCAACGGGAGGGCTTTGTTAAATTAATAATACTTTATAAGTTAGCTATTTTCTTAGCCAGCTTATCTAGCTCCTTTATATTAGTAGTATTTAGAGGGATACTGGTAATCTTACTAAGCTTCTATTAAGCCTAGGTATATAAGTTAAACTAGTCTCTAGCGTTTACAGGTGGCTAATTATTTTAAGGTTTAAAAGGTGGCTTAGATTCTACTGGTGTATTTCTAGCGGTTTTATCTATACTAGATCCTAAGGCGTTTGGCAGTTGTATCATTAATATATTACCGTTGGGTGTAGGCATTGGTTTTCTTTTTGGAGGCATTATAAAAAAATTAAACTGGCTATCCTCCCAAGGGGATTGGTAAGGATTTAAATATAAGGTAAGGATATGGATAGGAAGTCTAATAATAGAATAATAGGGTATATTATATAGACAGACAAATCCATAAGGGAAAAAGGAGGAGTCTGTGTGCGAGGTAGAAAGGGTTTTACCTAGGTATGTGCAGCGCACGTGCCTTATGGGCGAGTCACCCCTGGGTTGCCCCAGGGTCGCCCATACCTTGCGGCTATATAACTATCTACTTAGGTTTCACCTAACAAAATTCTACTCTGCTCCTATTATATAGCATACACTACTAAAATATAGCTTATAATAGTCCTTACTAGATAATATAAACCTCCTTACTAGTAACTATATTAAGCTAAGTAATTTCATTCTTATCTAAAATAAAACCTACTAATACTGCAACCTTTTAAAATAGTAAGAAACTAATTTCTTTAACTATTAGAGTTTCTATATTACCTTCTAAATTTTATAGACTATATAAATGTCACGGAGTAAGTATAAGTGGTAATAATATATAGTGAAGCAGATATTATTAAGCTATGTATATAAACTGTGTAATAAGGTCAAGATATTGCGTAAGGAGAGGAGGTAAGGAAACGGGGAGAAAGGGTATATATCATTAGTTTAGTTGCTTAGTTAATATGTGCATAGAGCAGAACAGGATTTAAGGAGCGGTCCTAGTAGAACTTAGCAGAATTTAATAGACTTTGGCAGAACATGGCAGAATGTAGTAGATTGCCGTTAGATTGCCGTAGATTACCGGCAAATTTCTATTGGGTTGCCGTCTTGCGGTTAGTCTTTTATTACTACATTAGTGGAAATAGGTGGACGTATATAAGGTGTTATAGAGATATCCCATAATAGTACCCCCCCCTTTAAACTCGAGCTTCTGCGAGATAGGGCTATAGTAGTTCTAGGTAGAGTTTGTAAAAGTCTTTTATAGCTTATATAAGTCCTATAGAGTTAACAGGTTCCTATATAGGCTTATAAAAGCCTCTCCATTTTATAAGGTACATATATTAACGTTTTTATTTATTATACTAATGTTATTAATTCTTTTAATAAGGTACTTATCCTTACTATCTACTTTAACTAGTAGGGGAGGGTCCTAGATCTATTTAGGTAGGGCATCTAATATAGGGGCAGCAGGGTAGAGAACTGACGTGTGGAATATAGGGTGGGTTTTAACCGTATTAGGGAGCTTTAGTTAGTAGGTATAAGAAGAGACAACTCTCTCACCCTTATAAGGGCCGGCGTTCTTCCAATTAAGTTTCTTAGTAGGTTATTTTATATTCAGATTTCTTATATTTAGCCAAATAAAGTCGCTAATTTAATAGGCCGGTACTAGGGTTTAGTTTTTATTTACTACGGCTTTATAGACAGATTAGGCCTATATTATTTCATTAATAAGGAACTCTTATAGTTCTTCTATCTTTTTTATAAATTAATTTGCTTCTATAACCTATAAGGTATAATAAGTAGGGTAAGGGACATCACTAAAGGGTTTAAAACCCATTTATGGGTGCTGGCTATAGTTGGCCAGGAATAGGGAGACCTTTATGGTTTCTAAGACGGAGTTATTTATAGTAAACTTAGTAAATGCAAGCCAGTATATCTAGTCGTCCTATAAATACAATGTGTTACGGGACTCACTCGTTCTCACGTCTCTGCGCGTTTTGACGTTCTTGACCCGTGCTCACATTCGTCCCGAGACATCTACGCACGTTCCCCTACAACCCCTATTTATACCCATACCTAGCACACGAAGACTCTTCTTCTTCATCCAATGTCTTTGTATCAACCACGCATAGTTACGTGTACGTAGCCTTCTCAATTACTACCTCGTTTAGTGCATTGTATCCCGGCTCGTGCCTACTCCGTGACACAATGTGTATATCCAAATATACTATTCTATTATAGCATTTACATATTCCATTTAACCGTCTGTTTCTAGGTGGTATACTATAGACAATAGTGCTTTAATACGGAGTTAGGTAGTTAGTTCTTTCTAAAAGGTAGAGATAAACTGCCTACCTCTATTAGAGATAATTGTTTTAGAAAGTCTATAGAGTTTCTATATATAATTTAGGAATAATTGGGCAATAGTAGGTGCTAATATATTAGGGTAGGCGATTAAGTGTTTTATCTTAAATAGTCGGTCTATAACTACTATAATGTTTATATACCCTTTACTTATAGAGAGCTTAATAATAAAGTTAATTAAGATATCCTTTTATCTTCGGTCTGGAACAGGTAGTGGCTTTAAAAAGCCATTATATGTTTTATATAAAGCTTTGGCTTATTAGTAGGTATAGTAGCTAGAGACGTACCTTCTTATTATATTATGTATATTTGACTAATAGTACTCTTATTAGAGGAGTTTTAGGGTTTTTCCTTAGCCTAGGTGGCTAGCTACTAGTAGATTATATATATGTTTAAGAGCTTAAGCTTAAGTTTATTGTGGTTAGGTATAACTAGACGGTTTTAATAGTATAAGCGGTCTCTATAAGCTTTATATTTACTTAGAGAAATCCTTTTAAAGCGCCTAATGCTATCTTAAATTAGCTTAAGCGTTTCTTGGATACACTTATTATTTGGGTATTTGTTAACTATTATCTGTTTAATTAATTAATTAGTTATTTTAAGGACGTGTATTATAACATCTCTAATAGGAGGGTTAAATAGCTTGGGGCGAAGTAGGGTTTAATTATAGTAGGTATGCAATTCTTCCTATACTGGTATGTCTTATAAACGTTAGATTAGGGCATTAGGTTTTTAACCTTAAACGCCTAGGTGGTATATAATTAAGAATTGGAAATAAGACAGATATTCTAACTAGCAGGCTTAACAATAACTTAGCTGTTTTATAGTTATGAAGTATTATAGATTCTTATGGTTGCTAAGGACTTTAATTAGAAATCTGGCGCCTTCTAGTTTGGGTTGCCATTATTTAAAATACCTAATAATGGCCAATAATTCCTTATTATAGATCTCGTAGTTATATTTAGCTAGGCTTAGTTATTTTAAGAAGTATGCTATAGGGTATAGTACTCCTTCCTTATTATACTGAGATAGAATGCCTTTAGTAACATAGTTAGATGAATTAGCTTTTATAACACTCTTTTAGTTTAGGTTAAAGTGTTAAAGTATAGGTATAGTAGTGAATATAACTTTTAAATAAGCAAAGGCCTTTTTACATTCCTTATTAAAGATAAAGGCTTTATCCTTTTAGGTTAGAGCTATAAGGGGTAAAACTAGAGTGGAGAAGTTATTAATAAACTATTAGTAGAAGTTAGTAAATCCTATAAAGGCTCTTACGTCCTTAACGTTCTTAGGTTCTTACTAGTTTATAATTACTTTAATCTTCTTTAGGTCCATTTATATGCTGTTTATAGAAATAATAAGTCCAAGGTATAGGACTTCTGTTTTATAGAATTTATACTTATCTATATTTAATTATAAGCTAGCTCTATGTAGGGCTTTTAAAACAAGGTTAATATATTTCTTGTATTTAGTTAGGTTATTACTATATACTAAGATATTGTTAATATAAGCAGTATAGAAAACGTCTAGATAAGGTTATAGGGTATTATTTATAAAGTATTAGAACAAACTTGGGGCATTTATAAGGCTAAACAGCGTTACTAAGTATTTAAATAGTCTATATCTAGTATGGAATGCGGTAAGCTATTTATCTCCTTTTATAATATAGAGGCGGTTAAATACATAGATGAGGTTAAGTTTTATATAGTAACAAGCCTTACTTAATTAGTTTAGTGTCTTTTAAATTAATAGGAGTGGGTACTAATTCTTAATGGTGATAGTGTTAAGAGCTTAGTAGTTTATATAGAAGTATAGACTACTGCTAGGTTTCTTAATAAAGATTATAGGTATAGCTATAGGCGAAGAGCTTGCTCTAATAAATCCTTTACTTAGGTGCTCGTCTAAGTACTTTTATAGTACTTTAAGTTTATTTTAGGATATTTTGTATAGGGGTCTAAATTCTAGTTGTTTTCCTTCTTTAAGTACAATCTTATAGTTATATAGTTAGTGTTTTACTAACTTATTGGCTTCCTTTTATAAGAATACCTCTAGGTGCTTATAGTGGCATACTGGTACTTTTATAGCAGGGTTAGTGTGCTTCTTTAGTGCTAGGGGCTTTTTAATATCGGCTATTATAACAGCGAAGATTGTATATTTAGGTTTTCTGGCAAGTTATACTAATAGGGTAGCTCTAATTATATAGATATTTAAGGTGTTAAGCAAGCTTAGATTATCCTTAGTTTCTTATATAGCTTCTTATTTAGGTTTAGGTTTAGTATTAGGTATAGAGTTAGTATTAGATTTAGGTTTAGGTTCTTTAAGTATCCTTTTTATAATAGAATACTAGTTCTTCTGGTATTTTTATATATTAAGCTTAAGCTTCTGCTTGGTTTAGGGTGCAGCAGTTAGAGTTGGTTTATATAGTTATATATTATTTTTAGGTTCTTGGTAGATATTAGTAGAAATCTTATATTAGTAGAATTTAGTGAAATTCTTAAGTTAGTGGAATTAGGTGGACTTTTTAGGTATAGAATGTTACGGCGCTGATGGAAAACGGTGGATCTTGGCAGACGTGGATTATAGTAGACGCGAGTCACGTAACTTAAGGACCGCATAAAATATCAAGCGGCGCTGCTATTCTTCTCCTTCCTTTCTCTAGCTTTGGATCCTCGTTTATAGACTACCAATTATACAGGCTTGCGCGTCCCTCTTGCCGTGCTCGTGCCTCAATTGACTGAGTCGCTAACATAGAATAGACATTAGTAGAAATTTTAGACTAGTAGATTCTGGTGGATTTTTTAGATTTTAGTTTAGGGTCTAAGTAGTAAGTTATAAAGCACTTCTGCTTATAATAGGAGGCGGTAAATAGAAGCTTAAGGTTGTCCTAATTAATGGTTACCTTATATAGCTTTATCTAGGGCTATTTAAGGATTACTAGGTAACCTAGGGTAGTTATAAAGAGCTTAATTAATTCTTTATAGTTTAGGTATTGGGGTTTTAGGGCCGCTATATAAGTAATATAGCCTAAGATAGTGCGTTTGCCATTAAATCCAAATATATTAATATTCCGGTTAAGGAGTATTAGGGTAAACCTATTATCTTATATAAAGATCTTATTAATAAATCCTATGCCGTTAGCTCCTATATTAATTAGGACTTAAGTGTTAGCCTATTAACCTTTCTATTAAAGATGGCAGTTAACGGTTATACTATAATCCTAAGAGTTAGGGTTTGCTATATCTAATACATTTAATAAGATCCTATAATATAGCTATCCTAAAGAGTAACTTAACTCTAGGATGTGCCTTTTGGTGGTAAATAAGAAGGGGTTCCTCTAGAATATTAGTTATAACTTTATCCTTATAAGTGGTGCTTACTAGATATAGAGTTGGAGCTAGATAAAAATTGGGGTTAATAGTTAGAAGATTGGTGCGGTAAATAGCTGCTAGCGTTAACTGTTTATAGATCTTTTTAGAAGGGGGTGGAGTAGTAGTTAGAGAAGTAGGAGCTACTTCTACACTTAAAGCAAAGGCCTAGCTTAGTGCGTTATTCTTATTTAGAGGACCCTAGTGGGGCGTATCCTAGGGTCCTAGTGTTAATATCTATGGCGTTAGGGTGCTTAGGCTAGGATAATAACTTAGTAGACATTTATAGGGTTATTGTATTATATTAAGGAGCGGACTTTAGTGTTAGGCGTAGTATATTATTATACCATTTATTAATAATGTTTATATAGGCGTTAAGGGCTCTTAGTAGGTCTATACTAATTAGGGAGGTTTTTAGTTTAGGGCTTAAAGATTTAATAAGGCTGTTAATTAGTATAGAGTCATTCCAGCCTATTTCCTTTGCGTAATAATTAAATTTAGAGAAATATACTAGGAATCTTTTCTTTTCTTAAGTTATATAGTTTATCTTCCTTTAAGCAGTAGCTTGGCAGTTTAGGTTACTATATATAGCTTTAAGAAATATAACTAGGCTTTATACTAAGTTTGGCTAAAGAGGTTTAATAAGGTTAGCTGCGTCTCCTCCTAGTTAACTTAGGGCGTAGTAGAGTTAGTTGGCTTTAGTTGGGTAACTGTTAGCATTACTAGTTAGCTTATTCTTAAGCCGGCTTAAGAATAACTAAAGCTCTTATTGTTTTCTAGTAAATACTAAAGGGTCTAGTAGTTTTTTAAATTGTTATAACATAGTAGTTAGTTCTATTGGTGGGATAACTATTACTAGTTTAGGGCTTGTGTTCTATATATTGGCTTCTAGTAATAGCAATTGGTCTTAAGGGCTTAGCATAGGCGTCTTAAGGGTACGGATTTCTTCTTAGAGGGCCTTAATTGTTTTCTAGTGCTGTGCTTCTTGTTTGGCTTACTATTAAGCTATAGCAGCTTAGTTTTATATAAGGGCGTCTATAAAGGACTTTTATATATCTGCTAATTGTTCCTAGAGTGCGGATATAATATTAGCGGTTGTTATAGGGGCTTTAAGGTCGTTTTATATTTTAAATAGGGCGGGGCAGAGTATAGGTTTTTAAGGTTTTAATATAATGTAGTATTATAAAGTAAGTATAAGTGGTAATAATATATAGCAAAGTAGATATTATTAAGCTATGTATATAAACTATATAATAAGGTTAAGATGTTGTATAAGGAAAGAAGGTAAGGAAACGGGGAGAAAGGGTATATATTATTAGTTTGGTTGCTTAGTTAATATATATATATAGAGCAGAATAGGACTTAAGAAGTGGTCCTGGCAGAACTTAGCAGAATTTAGCAGACTTTAGTAGAATATAGCAGAATGCAGCAGATTGCTATTAGATTGCCATAGATTGCCAGCAAATTGCCATTAGGTTGCCGTTTTGCGATTAGTCTTTTATTACTATGTTAGTGGAAACAGGTAAATATATGTAAGGTATTATAGAGGTGTTCCGTGACAATAAAGCTCTACAGTGCTTTAAGTAGTTAGGTTTATTCTTTAAAACTAAAAGATTATATGTTTAAATAAGAACGGCTTATTTAGTAATATAAAACCGTATAATTTAAAGATTGGCTTAGAAGTAAATATATATACCAGCATTATTATAAGTTTAAATTAGGTTTAACTAACTTCTAGGTTCTAACTTTATATTATTTTACCATTTAGTAGTATTAGTTCTCTAGGATAATATAAAAGGAATAATAGCCTATTTAGACTAGCTATTTAAAGCATATTCCTTCTTAGATAAGTTACTAAGAATCTTTTAAATAAACTAATTATATAGTACTTTATCTTTATTAGTATAAAATATGGATTTTTTAAGCCTGGCCTCTTATATATTATCTAGGATTATATCTCTTAATTTCCTTAAGGCAATAAGCATTAATATCCCATCCCTATAATATCTAAGTCCTTTATTATAATATATAAAGATGCTAAGACAGAATAAAGAAGGAGTGGAGTGTTGCTATATAAAAGTAGAAGAATCTAGTTAGTATTTAGTAAAGGCGTAAGTCTAGAGTAGGTAGGTGAGATAAACCAATTATAAGAGCTAATCTGCTAGGCAGATTGCTATAGTTTTAGGGAGTAAGTCGCAGCTTAAAGTAGTAATTGGCGGTTAAACTAATTAACTAACTAATTAATATCATGTAGAGGTGCTATGTGAGAGTTAGTTAAGGTAGTAGAGATAAAGAGTATAAAGTAAAGTGGATAAGCCTAAGGCAAATGCTCTCGCTAATGGAATATAACGCGCGCGCGTTAAAGGGCAATTTGCTATAGCAGATTGCCGCTAAATACGCTTCCTCTAGTTATAGAACATATTCTTTATAAATAACCAGCATAATGGTCGGAGTTAGAAGTATATTAAAATATACAACCTAAGAATAAGGGTTAATGCGCCTAGGACGTTTTACCTACCTAAAATTAATATTTTAGCTTAATTAAGACCGCTTTAATATACCCTTTTAAGTAGGGCTTTTAGTAAATAATTAAAACTCTAAATAGTATTAGATTTAAAGCTATAAGGACTACTGCTATATACCGCGTATATTCGCAACTATAAAAACAATTATATCCTTAGAGGCTTTAAGCGTTTATTATATTGCATACTTTAAAAGTCCCACATTTTAAACTAGTATAATTATTAGTATATCTGCCCATAACTCCTCTATCTCTAGGTTAACTTTAGCGTCCTAGGCAATATTAAGAAATTTAGAAAAATTTAAAAGACTTATCCACCCTTTTACTAAGTTAGTTTAAAGTAAACTAGTACCTAAGTCCATATAAATTATAGACCATAGTATATTCTCTAGATCTTAATATATACAGATTATAAGACCCCAACCGTTATATTTATTAATATATTTAGGTAAAAGAAATTAATATATATCCTAAGGCTCTGCATAAGGGTACCCTATAGTAGAATTTATAGCTCTATACTAAAGTCCTAATTTAACACTAGCCCGGCTAGCTTTCTTACACATATTTAACTGCGTATAAGTAAGGAGATATTAGGCCACTTCCTTAGTCCACTTAATTAAAGCATTACTAGACTCTAGGATTTAATTAACAATTTTAGCTATAATCTTACTTTAAATAGTATAATTTATTTAGTCTTAAAAGCGTATAGATATTACATTACTTTTATTTATAATGTCCTTAACTGCCCCTTTAATCTTATATAAATAAGCGCTACTAATACTAAACCTAAATATAATCTGCTTATCCTTTCTAGGAGTTTTACTAGTAGACTTATACTATACCTCCTCCATAGTATATACACTATTTAATTATATTATTGCCATGCTAGGTATATATAGTATTAGTAAGGGACGCGGGATTAAAGATTTATAAATATTTAGCGGTTATAAATTAACTATAATAGGTACTATAGGATATAATACTGCTTTATATATTATTAGCGCTTAGGATAATATACTACTTGGCATATTTAACTTATAATTTAAAAGGAGCAAGCTGTTATAGTTAGTTATTAAAATAGCTAGCAGATCACCGCAGATTGCGGCTATTAGATTAGTTATATAATATACTGCCCTTTTTAGGTATAAACCCACCTATCTAATTTTAATAACAATGTAAGAAGCCGCATTTAATGCTATTATAATAGGCTTAATAAATCGCCAGTGCCCTAAATGCAAGCACAAAATTTCTACTATAGGTGGATTGGCGCGATATAAGCTATACTATAAAGCTATAGGTATAGACTATCTTAACTAATAGGATAATGTCTATCCTATAATTTAGGCTTAAGAGAATATATATAAAGATAACAAATTTACTATAGAATAATAGGTACGCGACCTTATAGCAACTAATACTGCTATTAATAATACTTTACTAACCATTACAGGAAATACCGGCTTAATATTAGCAGAGGAGCTAAGCTATATAGCACTAGCAGAACAACTAACTAGTACTAAAATATACAGTTACACGGCAACAAGCCTCTCTGCCTTAAATATTTATTATACCTAAACTTATTATAAAGTAACTGGCCGCTATATAGGAACCCCACTTAGCCACTTAGAGGGGAACTCTAATCAGCAGTTTACCGTAGATTGTGACTACCTGCTAAGGCCTAGCCAGCTAGCAGATAGAATAAATAAAGGTAATAATATATTCTATCCTTTTGTAAGCTCTATAAAATAGGCATAAGTTGCCTAGTAGGTACGTAATAGCATATTAATAAAAGAAATAGACGCGTAGCTATAAGACCCCCATATTAAAATATATAAGGGATAGATATATATTATACCAAAATATAAAAGAAGTTAAGATAAAACTATATTCTATTTCTAAAGGTATAAATAATAAGAGCTGGGGAATTACAGAACTTAATATATACGGCAAAAACCTAAAGATATACCACTATAATATATTTAGCGTGGTAGCTTTCCTAATTAGTTATTTCCCATTTAAAGATAATATAGTTTATTCTCCTATTTATTAATTTAATATAAAAAGTGATAAAGTATATAATAAGGTATATACGGCTAACTATTAGTAGGAAATCCAAGATTAATTACCTAATAATGTAATAGCTATTATAGTAATACCTAATAGCGACTAAACTAAGCTAACTATACTATCTAGAGATAAAAAGGCGCATCTAGTTTATATTATAATACTTAATATCCTATTAAAGACTTAACGTATAGCTAGTAGGCTAGTAATACTTCTTCTAGGTTATATACCTACAGACTTACTAAGTAACTAAATAAATAGGCTAGATATATACCATTAAGTAATAAGTATTATGTTTAAATGTAAGTATTTACCTTAGCAGTATATAGGTACTTAAGTTAATATAAAACCTAGCCCTTAAACGCGTTGTTAGGCGTGGCATGCCAATATAATATATAGATAGGTTTATCTAGTAATACTACCTAATACTTATTAGGTTTATAGCAGACTATAAAGAGTAGGTTATATTAATAGAAGTAAAATTAGGGCAATACTATATAATATATTATGTACCGCCTTATAAACAAGGTAACCTACTAAGTATTATATCCGGAAAATAGCCGCAATAGACGCATAAATTAACTATTAAGCAACTTAAACGACAACAAAACTTATAGCTAGATTATAGCGACCCTAAGTATATTAGGCCAATTTAAAATTTTGCCTAGTTATATTATATAGCAAATATATACGCTATAATGGCCCCTAATTTACTATACTAGCTATATAAAAGTGTTAGGACTTTTTCGACTTTTGGAGCTCTTGCTACACCTGGCCCAAAAAGACCAAACCAACTAAAAGAACCCTAAAAAACACCCTGATAATCCCCTGAGATATATGCATTACAGGGGAGGCACAGGTGGAACGACGGTGGTACGCAGTTGCGCGCGACCGCCAGACCTATACCTAATAATAGCCCCCCATAACAACAATAAGGACGGGCGAATACTACACTAGAAAGCAGAAATACCCTAATTAAGAAGGTATCTGATAAAATATAAAGCCTATTAGACGCGTCTAATATCCGGAACTATAGGGGAGTATCTATTAGCTATTACGAACTAATATAGCTAGCAGAATGGCTCTAGTTTAGCGAACCTTAGGCGCCCCTCTAGTAAACCCTTAATTAAATCCTCTAACGGCTAAATAAAATTAAAGATAAACAAAACCCCCCCTAATAGGCGAACCGTACCTAGGCCGCCGTAGCTGCGCTCCTATAGCATAGGGAACCTACCCCCCTAAAGATAACAACTGGGTATATAATCACAATACAACCAAATATAGAAAAGGCAGAGGAACTTAGGGGATAATTAGAAATAGAAGTTCTTATAGAGATTTATAAGGAGGTCCACAACGCCATCGCAGTCCAACACCTTAGGAGTGGAGACATTAGAGTCACTCTAAAGGACCAATAGGCAAAGGAACGGGCCGTAAGGATAGGGGACAGGCTAGGAGAGCGTATTGGCATAAAAGTGCTTTGTGAAGATTACCCAGTTGAAGTCCTGTCGGTTCCCATAAGCCTTAGGGTAGAAAGGGGACGCTAGGCGGACAATACAGCAACTATATAGGAGATAGTAAAACAAACGGAACGCCTTATACTAGGACTTATAATTACCCGGATCTAATAGCTTTAATAGGAAAATATAAACTAAGTATATAATAAGAATAATGAGAGGATATAAGGGGCGCTAGAGACTTGCTAGGGAAATAACAGACGAACGCATAGCTCCCTTATCGTCAGCGTATATATACTAGGAATGCAAAAACTCCTTATCCAAAAAGGAATAATTATAAATGGCCTTATATATAATATAAGGCTCTATAACTACAGACTACGCCTGGAACGATGTTATTACTGCGTATAATAGGGACATACCTAATCCACATGCGCAGCACAGGTGTGCTGCGGCCACTATATAGGCCCCTATAATATAAGACAATGTATAAATTAAGACCAAATAAAATGCGCGAACTGTCACCGAAGCACACATAAGGCGTAGGAGAGAGAAGACTGCATTAAATATAGAAGATAAAAGGAAAGGGCTTAATAGCTATGGGAATAACTGCATGCTAGGTCATATAAATAGAAATAATAGGCAATAAGCTAGGGGGACGCAGGTGTCTTCCTAGCGTTTCCTACCTTTAATACTGGGGGGCTAAGCCAGCTATCCCAAGCCTTAACGGGCCAAAAGCGACGCTGCGCGACATCACCAGACCGAATAGGGATATAAGGGACACATGGGACATAAGGGACATATAGGATATAAGGGAGAGGACGCCTAGTAGGAAGACCCCTATAGACGGCTATAGCAAGTTCAAGGCCGGGATAATTAAGAATTAGATTTAACGTGGTAAATATAACACACGCAGCTGGCTTATAAGGGGTATATAGCCAACCGGCGAGAACGGGGGAAGAACCGGAGGCAATAACAGACTTAGATTTAGAAAGGCTAGTAGGAACATAAAATATAGAAATAGAAAGCTCTATATAAAATAAGTAGTGGCTAGGGAGTAAATATAGGAGATAGAAGTTTTAAATATTTTAAAGAAAGTGGAAACGGAAGAAGTGAGGAGTAAAGGAGAGGCAAAGGACCCCCACCGGGGGTCTGCTACTTGACTATTATATAGTATAACTGCGGCAATACGAACCACCGTCTAGTAAGGCCCCTACTAGACAGTTTAGACCTAGAGAAATACTATGTTCTTGCTATATAAGAGCCGTATTATAATACCTATATATAATTAATATACTGCCCCTAAGGATTCCAGCTCCTATATAAACCAAAAGCAGCTATACGCGTATGCTTTATAATTAGCAAAAATATCAGCCTTGCCTTATGGTTATGGCAGGCAGTTAACCCAGATATTGCAGTTATAACTATCTAGACATATAGGGGACTAGTATAAATCATTAATGTCTATAACCCTAGGGTCGAAGGGGTAGCATAGACAGAAAATATTATATCTGTAATAAGCTTGCTAGAAACTGAACACGCGGAGTCTATCCTACTAGGAGATATAAACCTCCACCACCTATAGTAGGAGGGCATCCATATTGCTGCCAATTAATAGGCAGAGTGCCTACTAAGAGCTATAGATAACGGGGGCCTTAAGCTAGCTACCCCCCTAGGTGCAATTATATGGCAATGGGGTACTGCTAAAAGTACAATTAACCTTATGATTATAGACGAAAACCTATACTAGAGACTCAAAAGGTGCTCCCCTAAAGAAAAATAGGCACTTACCTTAGACTATATCCCTATCCAGATATAACTAGATCTGGACATTAAGGCGCAACCAAATGGCAAAAGATACGCAATAAGGAAGCTTAACGTAGATAGCTTTCTTAATATAATTAAATAATAACTCTAAGACCTAGAAGAAATCCACCTAATACTAAATAAGTGAGGCTTATTGGCTACCCCTAAGGAAATTAATTAAAGACTAGAAAGGATCTAGGCAGTAATTAAAAGTGGGCTAAAAGAGTACTGCCTAGTTTTAAAACCAGGCCCCTACGCGTGATACGCATGGTCCGTATAGTGCGCGGCCCTTGTAGCCGGCCAATGACAAGCAAGGAGGAAATATACAAGCAGCTACAATTCTAAGGATGAGAGATAATATAAAGACACAATAAACCAGCTAAAGAATACCCTAAGAAAAGAAGTAAGGAATAACTGGAGATGGTTTATAAATGAATATACTACTAACCTAAGTCTCCCCTATAATAAGGGCCTTTGGACCATAGCAAAATAGGTAAAGAAAAAGGCGGGGTGCCTAGTAGAAGATCTACACCTACTACCCCTATAAAGAGCAGGCAAACTATAGGCTATAAGCAACAATAACAAGAAGGTAAAGATCCTTATAGAAAGATTTTTCCCTTAACCGGCACTAGTAGACCTTAGCAATATTACTAGTGAATCACCAGTAACTCGCCTAAGGGTTAATAGCGACATAATAACTGAAGAAATGGCTAGAACTATTAGCCGCCTCTTAAATAATACAGCACTAGGACTAGATGGGATCCTAAATAAAGCCCTAAAGACCTGTGGACCACTTATAGCACCTTGGCTTATAGATGTAGCCAGAGTATACTTTGCAATAGGCTACTACCCGCGACTTGGAAGATCTATAACAACAGTCGTCTTATAAAAAAAAGGTAAAGCAGACTACTTAATCCCAGGAAGCTACCGCCCTATTACCTTAGAAAACACCCTAAGCAAGATCTTAGAAAAGGTTATAGCGGACTATATAGCAGACACGGTAGAGGAATACGCCCTACTACTATAAAGCCAAATAGGGGCAAGAAAGAATCGCTTAACGCTATTAGCACTTACACTAATCGCTACTACTATTAAAACTGCATGGGCTATGCGAAAGGACTTTATAGTATCAATACTTAGCCTAGATATTAGCGGCGCCTATAATAATATACCCCATAAGCGTCTCCTATATATCCTTAGGGCAAAGGGCTTTCTAGAATAGATTATTTAATTTATTTAAGGATTTATAGGCCAGAAAGAAACATTACTAGTCTTTAGCAGATACCAGAGCCCCCCTATTATAGTTATAATAGAAATACTATAAGGATCACCTCTATCGCCTATACTCTTCCTCTTCTTTATAAGCAACCTGCTTAATACCTTTAAGGAAGGGGCGACCTAGGGGATAGGCTTTATTAATAACACAAACCTAATTATATATGGGCCAACAGCTGTAGAGAACTGTAGGATACTAAAGAAAGCCTATAACACCTATATAGAATAGGCAAGATGATATAGAGTCCAATTCTTACTAGAGAAATACTAGCTAATCTATTTTATAAGAAAATATAACTAATCTGTAGATCTTTAGTATAAAATCTATATCTAAGGCTTTAGGGGTTAACCGGTTTAAGGCCTAAGGGTATTAGAAGTATAGGTAGACAGCAAGCTCTAGTAGAGCGTATATACGGCGCAAGTAGCCCGTAAGGGCTAAGTATAGTATATTGCTATGTCCAGGATTGTTAATTCTATATAGGGTCTATACTTCTAAAGGTTACGCCTACTATATACAGTAGTTGTCTGGCTAACCATAACGTATAGATCTAGCATTTGGGCCACTGGAGAAACTAAAAAAGGCCCCCCTAAATTACTCCTTAAACCACTCCAAAAGGTCTAAACAGCCTGCCTTAGGAGTATAATAGGCGGGTATAAGCAAATGGCCACAGCACTGCTTAAGAAGGAAGCCAATATTCCCCCCCTATAACTATATATTGAAGCTGATGTAATGTAAAGGGTGCAAAAGGAACGCAACTCTAACGTTATAAAGTATATTAAGACACGTCTAAATAAACTATAGAGGGACCCTAGGGTGCCCTATAGGAGAAGGAACCAATAACCCCAAAGTAGGGAAGATATATTAGGAAAACAGGTAAAGAAAGTAGAAGAAGAATAGTACGGCGCTAGGGCCCAGGCCTATATAGAGGAGGAAGGGAGACGCGTAAGAGGCTAGTAAAGACAATAGTAAGGGAGAGAAAGGAGCCAAAGTAGAATATAAAAGAGTACTGGAAAACCATCTACCGTAATATAATACTGGTTGGACCGACGCTGGAAAGACAAATAGGAGTTAAAGGTATAGAGGTAGACTTAGGTAAGGGGAACCTAAGCCATAGTATAGGTAATGCTATGGGGGGTAAATACCTAAGGGCTTTAAGAGGGCCTAACAAAGGCGGAAAATATAATGGCAACACTCTTAAGGACAGGAATAATAGGACTAAAAGATTGGCTTTACTAGGTAGGTGTCCTAGTAGGTAGCCTAAGGTGCGAATATGGCTGGCCAAGACAGACACTAAAACACGTAATACTGTTATGCCCCTTACACACTAGCCAAGAAGCAATGCTCTTAGCAGCTGGCACAGAAAACTATAATACACTACTCTTAACACAGAAAGGCCTTAAGGCGGCTACCCGGTGGCTTATTGGCTAAAATATGCTAGACCAGTTCCGGGTTGCAAAGGAAATAGCAATAGAAGGCAAAGGGGCGAGTAATAGGCGCCCCCTAATAACTCTACAGGAGTAGAGTACAGTGTGTAATACTAGCGCGTCCGTAGGTTTGTTACGGCAGCAGTAGTTCCTAAGGAGGTTAAAAAGTAAGGTAGTAGAGCACTACTAGTGACTTATAGGCGACTTATAAGCGAGCCCTAAAAGGCGGGGAGACGGATTACGGGGTTTTCTCAAATAGAGTTTTCTCCCTATATGTATATAAGGAGTAGTCCGCGTGGGCCCAACAGGGATCCGAATTGGACGTTAAGCAATGAATAATATATATAAAAGTGTTACGGAGCATTTAATAAGCTAGCTTTAGGTACTACTACTTAATATTAAGAAAGGGAAAGGGAAGGTTCTAATAACTAATTAAAGTGGTATAAAAACCCTATTATCTGCTAAGAATAGGGTAGAACGTCTTCTAACTATATAATTTGCTAAGGTTAAACCCTTTTAGGGTATAATTAGGTGGGATAACTTTATAAAGTTAAGCTAATAGACTAAAAAGATATACAAGTCCCTTCTTTATTAGATTATACTAGTTATAGCACTATTGCTATATAGGCACAAGGGGGCAATGCTGTTTATTTATACTATAGTTAACTTTGCATTATTAGCTAAATACAAATTATATAATAAAGATACAATTAAATATCTTAAAGCTATATTATATTAAATAGATAAGACTAAAAAGATATTCTTACCGTACTAACCTAATAACAAAAACCTATCCAATTTTAATATACCTAAACTTTATATAATTTCCCACTATTTGGAGATAATTTATATATTTGGCGCTCTAATAAAAACTATAATAGAATATAGTAAAAGGGCATACCTTCCTTAAAAGAACTTCTATTAAAGATTAAATAAGTATAAAGGGTATTGTCGGTATCACCCAAGTGCACTTGATTGGCCTATTAATCTCTGGATTTGTTCGTTGCTTAATAGGTAGAGAAAGCAGAGGATCGTAAGGATCGCAGTGCCTAAGTAGGGGGCTGATGAGTTACCATAAGGATGACTAATCAGAGACGCGAATACCACGTAACCTCTGTCCATATATTCCGACACTGGCAGTTCTTTCTTTGTGCGTAAAATAGCTATCCTAATACTAATCTAAATTCCCGTTTCCATTCTTTAGACGACGACACCCCCGAACGTGCTTATGGAGAGTAGTATTTGAGGGGAATGTAGATCCGCACTTAGTATATTGAAATGGTTGACAGTCTGGCAAATGTTTAAAGAGCGCTTGACCCGAAGGGAACGTAGTAGAGCACTTTTCGCAGGTTTGAGGTTGCGGGGGTTTGTACGAGCTTGGCTGCCATGGCTCTTTAGCTTTAGTTAACGAAGAGGGTAAAGCTGGCGGAGCTTACGCGGGCGGAGTTTGTTGCTGTAATTGCTGAACTACGCTTTATAACTCCTTGATCTCTTCCTTTTGTTCTTAATATGCCTTCTAGATTCTTTTGTACTGTCGTTGACGTAGGTCTAGGATACTTTACTATCGGCGTAATTCCGTTCTAAAAGTCTGCTCTTGTTGTTAAACCATATTTTGTATATCCTGAATCTGTTGTTAATAAGCGGTTGTAGTTGGAAACTCCCATTGGGCTTTATTATTGTAGATATTAATATAGCAAGGCCGTCTGGTGGTTAAACAGTTCCCGCTTTTCCATCCTTCAGGAAGTTGTTGTGCCATATTAAGAGTTCGTAGCTGCCGTAGATGCTGGCAGAGGGCAGAGGGCAGAGGGTGGTGAGAGCGTGCTAGTGTTGTAGGCGCGTGCTGGCGTTGTAGGCGCGTGCTGGCGTTGTAGGCGCGTGCTGGCGTTGTAGACGCGTACTGGCGTTATAGACGCGTACTAGCAGGTCTTGATTCCGTGGCTTATAAAGGGCCGTGGAAGAGAAAGGGGTACGCTGGCGTTTGGGGCGTGCTGTTAACGTAATTTTCGACGTAGCAGATCTGCAAGGAGGTAGCAGACGGTGTCGGGATTGTAGGTAGATAGGGGAGCGCGTTTTGGACGTTGACTTGGGACCCTAGGTTCAGTAACACTTCTAACCTAAAGTACTCGACCAAATCTTCGTAAACGTGGTTATTCTGCGTAATAAACGCAACTTGGTATCTCCCAGTACTTAGTAACACTTCTATTACTAGTTTTCCGCAAGTCTAAGGTAGCTAGGTGCTTTGGTGCTGCTAATACTACTGGGTTATTAGGTGCTGGGTGCTACTAACGCTACTGGGTTGTTGGGTATTAGGTACTGCGCAAGGCTGTTAAGTTTGCTGTAACGCTAGGGTACTGCATAAGGCAGTTGGATTATTGGGTATTAGGTGCTGCTAACGCTGCTAGGTTGCTATAACACTGGATTACTGCACGAGGCTGTTGGATGTTGATTTGTATGCTAAGACGCGTACTGGATATTGGTTTGCTGCTGAGTTGTGTTGCTACACTGGGTTACTGCGTAAAGCTATTGGGTAATTAGATACTGCGCAAGGCTGTTAGGTTGCTGTGATGCTGGGTGCTGTTAATAAGCTGGAGTGCTGTGTACGGCTAGAGTGCTGCCGTAGTACTGCTGGGGTAGCTGCTAAGGTAGCTGCTGAGGTACTGCCCGAGGGCTGTTGGACGTTTAGTGCTATTGAGCTGGGGGTACGGCACTCAGTAAAGAGGTCGTACTGGAGGTTGATTTGCGTGCTGTAGAATGTCTTATGCGTTGCGTATTTGTTATATATTCTAAGCTGGCTGGAATTGGGTGCTGCCGGAGCTGCTAGGTGCTGGTTTTGCTGCTAGGTACTAGAGTGCTGCTTTTGATCAAAGCTGCTAGGGCGGCAGTGAACCTTATTACTCTATAGCCAACCAGTGAGGTTAACCATTGATCAATGTCGGTATCACCCAAGTGCACTTAATTGGCCTATTAATCTCTGGATTTGTTCGTTGCTTAATAGGTAGAGAAAGCAGAGGATCGTAAGGATCGCAGTGCCTAAGTAGGGGGCTGATAAGTCACCATAAGGATGACTAATCAGAGACGCGAATACCACGTAACCTCTATCCATATATTCCAATAGGTATAAAGAGCAAATAATTTATCTTAATACAGAATTAATAAACACTATAGTAATATAAGAGATAGAGTTATAGGAAAATATTATAATAATAATAATTCATTGCTTAACGTCCAATTTGGATCCCTATTAGGCCTATATAGACTACTCCTTTTATATATATAGGGAGAAAACTCTATATAAGAAAACCCCATAATCTATCTCCCCGCCTTTTAGGACTCGCCTATATAGCGCCTATAAGGCGCCTATAAGTCACCTATAGTGCTCTACTACCTTACTTTTTAACCTCTTTGGGAACCACTGCTGCCGTAACAAGCCTATAGACGCGCTAGTATTGTAAACTTAACTCTACTACTATAAAGTTATTAGGGGGCGCCTAGTGCTCACCCCTTTGCCTTTTATTACTATTTCCTTTATAACCTAAAACTGGTTTAGTATATTTTGGCTAATAAGCTACTAGGTAACCGCCTTAAGACTTTTTTGTGTTAAGAGTAGTATATTATAGTTCTCCATGCTAGCTACTAAGAGTATTGCTTCTTGATTGGTATATAAGGGGCATAATAGTATTATGTATTTTAGTGTCTGTCTTAGCCAGCTATATTTATATCTTAGGCTACTTACTAGGATACTTACCTAGTAGAGCTAATCTTTTAGTCCTATTATTCCTATTCTTAGGAGTATTATTATTATATTTTCTACCTTTGTTAGGCCTTTTTAGAGCCCTTAGGTATTTACCCCCTATAGTATTAACTATGCTACGGCCTAGGTTCCTCTTGCCTAAAACAGCCTTTATACCTTTAACTTCTATACACCTCTCTAGTATTAGTCTAACCAGTATTATATTATAGTAGATGGTTTCCTAGTACTCTTTTATACTCTACTTTAGCTCCTTTCTCTTTCTTACTATTATCTTTACTAGTCTCTTATACGTCTCCCTTCCTCCTCTATATAGGCCTAGGCCCTAATATAGTACCATTTTTCTTCTACTTTTTCCACCTATTTCTCTAATATGTCTTCTATACTTTAGGGTTATTAGTTAGCTCTCCTATAGGGCACCCTAAAGTCCCTCCATAGTTTGTTTAGGCGTGACTTAATATACTTTATAACACTAAAGTTGCGCTCTTTTTGCATCCTTTGTATTGCAGTAGCTTTAATATATAATTATAGGGGGGATATTAGCTTCCTTTTTAAGCAGTGCTATAGCCATTCGCTTACACCTACCTATTATACTCTAAAGGTAGGCTGTTTAGACCTTTTAGAGTAGTTTAAGGAGTAATTTAGAGGGGACTTTTTTGGTTTCTCCTATAGCCTAAATACTAGATCTATACGTTATAGTTAGCCAGACAACTGTTGTGTATAGTAGGCGTAATCTTTAGAAGTATGGACCCTATATAGAATTAACGATTCTAAATATTGTAATGTACTGCGCTTAGCCCTTATGGGCCGCTTATAACGTATATACGCTCCACTAGAGCTTATTGTCTAACTATACTCCTAATACCCTTAGGACTTAAACTGGTTGGCCCCTAAAGCCTTAGATATAGATTATATGCTAGAGATCTATAGATTAGTTATGTTTTCTTATAAAATAGATTAGCTGGTATTTCTCTAGTAAGAATTAGACTCTATATTGTCTTGCCTATTCTATATAGGTATTATAGGCTCTCTCTAGTGTTTTGTAATTCTCTGCGACTATTAGCCTGTATATAATTAGGTTTATATCATTAATAAAGCCTATCCCCTAGATTGCCCTTTTCTTAAAGGAGTTAAGCAGGTTGCTTATAAAGAAGAGAAAGAGTATAGGCGAAAGGGGTGATCCTTATGGTATTTCTATTGCAACTATAATAGGGGGGCTCTAGTATCTATTAAAGACTATTAATATTTCTTTCTAGCCTATAAACCCTTAAATAAATTATATAATCTATTCTAGGAAGCCCTTTGCCCTAAGGATATATAGGAGGCGCTTATGGGGTATATTATTATAGGCACTGCTAATATCTAGGCTAAGCATTAATACTATAAAGTCCCTTTATATTGCCCATGCGGATTTAATAGTGGTAGTAAGTAGTGTAAGTACTAATAGTATTAAGCGGTTCTTTCTTGCCCCTATTTAGCTTTATAGTAGTAGGACGTGTTCCTTAGCCGTGTTTGCTATATAGTCCGCTATTACCCTTTCTAAGATCTTGCTAAGAGTGTTTTTTAAGGCAATAGGGTGGTAGCTTCCTAGGGTTAAGTAGTCTGCTTTACCTTCTTTTTATAAAATAACCGTTGTTATAGCTCTACTAAGTTGTGGGTAGTAGCCTATTATAAAGTATGCTTTAGCTATATCTGCAAGCTAGGGTACTATAAGTAGTCTATAGGTCTTTAAAGCCTTATTTAGAATCCTATCTAGTCCTAGTGCTATATTATTTAAGAGGCGGCTAATAGTTCTAGCTATTTCCTCTATTATTATGTCGCTGTTAACCTATAGGAGAGTTACTAGTGTTTTACCTATAATGTTACTAAGGTTAGCTGGAGCTAATTAGGGGAAGAACCTTTCTATAAGGATTTTTACCTTCTTATTATTGTTATTAGTGGCCTATAATTCCCCTGCTATTTATAGGGGCAGTAGGTATAGATCTTCTACTAAACGCCCTGCCTTTTTTTTAATACCTACTTTGCTATAGCCTAAAGGCCCTTATTATGGGGGAGGCTTAAGTTAAAGATGTGCTTATTTATAAACCGTCTCTAGTTATTCCTTACTTCTTTTTTTAGGGTATTCTTTAACTGGTTTCTTATGTCTTTATATTATCTCTTATCTTTAGGGTTATGGCTACTTATATATTTTCTTTTTACTCATTATTAGCTGGCAATAAAAACTGCGTATTATGCGGACTATGCATATTGCGCGTAGGGGCCCGGTTTTAAAACTAGGCAGTAATCTTTTAGCCTATTTTTAACTGCTGCCTAGATCCGTTCTAGTCTTTGGTTAATTTCCTTAGGGGTGGCCACTAAGCCTCGCTTGTTTAGTATTGGGTAGATTTCTTTTAGGTCTTAAAGTTGTTGTTTAACTATATTAAGGAAACTATCTGTCTTAAGCTTCCTTATTGCGTATCTTTTACTATTTAGTTGCGCCTTAATATCCAGATCTAGCTATATCTGGATAAGGATATGGTCTAAGGCGAGTGCCCATTCTTCTTTAGGGTTGCACCTTTCGAGTCTTTGGTATAGGCCTTCGTCCATAAATATGAGGTCAATTATGCTTTTGGCGGTGCCTTGTTACTATATAATTGCTTCTAGGGGGGTGGCCAGTTTAAGGCCCTAGATATCTATAGCTCTTAGTAGGCACTCTGCCTGCCTTATATTATATATAAGGCCATTTATAATTATTCCTTTTTAGATAAGGAGTTTTTACATTCCTGGTGTAAGTGTGATAATAATAAGGGAGCTATATATTTAACTGGCGTCTTCTTAGTAAGTCTCTAGCGACCCTTATATCCTCTTATTATTCTTATTATTTATATAGTTTATATTTTCTTATTAAAGCTATTAGATTTAGGTAATTTCAAGTCCTAATATAAGGCGTTCCGTTTATCTTACTATCTCTTATATAGTTGCTGTGTTGTCTGCTGTAAGGGATCTTTTGGCGGCTGCCAAGGCTAGCCTTCGGCTAGCCCTTGGCACCTCCTTATAAGCTCCCTTGGGCTTGCAGCCCTTCCCTCCTCATCGGTTCGTCTCTCTCCGTACGAGGTATTGCCATACCTACCCTCATTACCATATCGTCCTCTTCCATCGACTCTCCTTGTAACTCATGCTCAGCTTACCTGCTCCCTACCGTATACCTAGGCAATAGCCTTACATCTGCCTAATGTCCCTTTTCTACCCTAAGGCTTATAGGAACCGCTAGGACTTTAACTAGGTAATCCTTATAGAGTACTTTTATGCCAATATATTCTCCTAGCCTATCCCCTGCCCTTATAGCTTATTCCTTTAACTATTAGTCCTTTAGGGTGACTCTAATGTCTTCGCTTATAAGGTGTTGGACTATAACAGTATTATGGACCTTTTTATGGATTTCTATAAGGACTTCTGTTTCTAACTATCCCCTAAGCCCCTCTACTTTTTCTATATTTAGTTATATTATAATTATATGCCTAGTTATTGTCTTAAGGGGAGTAGGTTCCCTATACTGTAAAAGCATAGCTATAGTGGCCTAGGTGCGGTTTACTAGTAAGGGGGTTTTTATTTATTTTTAATTTTATTTAGCCGTTAGAGGATTTAATTAAGGGTTTGCTAGAGGGGCGCCTAAGGTTTACTAGACTGGCGAAGCTATTTTACTAGCTGTATTAGTTTATTATGGCTAACAGTTACTCCCCTATAATTTTAGATACTAGACGCGTCTAATAGGCTTTATATTTTATTAGATGCCTTCTTAATAGAGATATTTCCACTTTATAGTGTGGTATTCGCCTGTCTTTATTATAGAGGGCCATTGCTAGGCGTGGTTCTAGCGGTTATACGTAGGTATAAACCACTGTTATTTGACGTGTGCCTTCCCTGCAATATATATATCTTAGGGGGATTCTCTAGGTGTTTTTTAGGGATCTTTTAGTTGATTTTGGTCTTTTAAGGCGGGTGCAGCAAGAGCTCCTTTTTAAGCCTAATATATTAATAATGGTCTTATAGGAAAATATAAGGCTAATACTAGCAGCTAATACTATAGAAGATTTATATATTATATTATTATTAGGCATAGTTAACCTAATAGATAAGCTATATAGATAGGATTGCTACTAATTAACCAACTAAATATTTTTAATATGCGGAATAAACCTAAATTTATAGCGCAGAGCCTGCAAAATTTAGACTAGGCTAGGTATTAATAAATTTATTGTAAAACTAGCTTTATTTATATGGGAATATTATAAGCGAGTTAATAGTATATAAGTAATGGATTTAAATATTAAGCGCCTTAAAAGGGATATAACCTAGGTATAAGATTTACCTATTAATATTCATGACTCTATAATATACTATATTTAACATAGTAAAGACTTCCGTAATCTTAATTAACTATATAAAGTATAGATATGCTATAACCCAGTCTAGATGCGGACCACTGCCCTATAAAGGGACTAAGTTCTTATATAAGAATATAAGAACACATTAGATGGAATAAAGGGAATATAGGCTGCCTATTTAGAATTGCTAGTATTAGTATAGGATTTAAATTATATAAATAGGAATGGTAGATACTAAGTATACTATAAAGCACTTCTTAAGCTATTCCGTCTATATAATAAAGGTAAGGTAGATCCTTTTAATAGAATAATTAAAGTAGAACAATTTCCTATAAATATAGCGCAAAATAGATAAAACCTAGATGGCTACTAAATATACAACATTTCCTATATTAAGAGACCTATATAACTAATACTAACTTCGCTAGATAAAAGAAGAACGTTTTAGATAAACTTATATTTAAATTAGGACATATATAATTAATTCGGCCGTCAAAATCGGACTCTGCACCTATACGTGGTAACGGCTACGAACCTAGGTCTTCGAAGATCAGATCCAGAGCCAACGCAGAGACGTCGCACAGCGTGCGGATAGGACCTGGTGGTGGTTATAGGCGTTAAGGGCGGTGGTAAAAAAATTTCGGATAGTGAGATCTTGAAAACCACCACTGTTGGCCCTCTATAATACGATAACTACTACACTGTTCTATCCAGGGCACCTATACAATCTAACATGGATGGATAGTACTCAATAACATCCCCTGACCCCCAATTAAAAGCATTAACGACCTTATATTAACGAATGAGTGAACGCGCGAACGAACGAATAAACGAGCAAATATACGGCCCCTCCTAACCCCTAGGGCGATCGCCCGCAAAGCATGCGGTTACTCGCCGTACTGCTATAATACTACTGAAACCGTTAGCTGGATAACCCCATATGGTTTTCCTTATCTCCTCTTAACGGAGTGGTGCCCTTAGAGAGGGCCTAGTGACTAGGGCCTAAGCATAAAAGATACCCAGGTACACACATACACATCCCACTTTTGTCTTTTAGTATTAGGATAGTAAAACGGATAAATCCCCCTTACGCCTTTAATGGCTCTAGGGGGTAGGAGGCAAGGCGTATATAGCAATAGTTAACAAGAGATAGTATATAGGGGATGGTTAAGATATGGGAGAAGTAATAAATACACAACGATTAATCGGCAAGGCCTAGCTAGGACGTAGTGAACCCTAGCTTTGGATAAGCTAGAGAAGGAAGTAGTGGTTCCCAAGGAGTTCAAAACATCTAAGGAGGAGGACGTGCTGTAGGCCCGCAGGGCCGCAGCTACGTGCAAACATGGCAAATTGGGTTTTTTTATCCTACTGAGGCTGCTTATAGGGTTTTTCCTCCCCTAACTGCAGGGGTTTTCTTCCTATAAATACATAAGTTTTCCCCCCTGTGCGGAGTAGTCTGCGTGGGCCAGTAGGATCCATATCAGACGTTAATTAAAGAGTTACTACTACTATATAATTAATTCTATAATTGTAGCTAGAATATATTGCATTGTAATAGGAGGCAAATTGCCGCCACGTGTGGCAAGTTGCCGTTACGTAAGGCAAGTTGCCGTCACGTGTCACTGCGGCACTAGCGTGGTAAGGAACCTTAAGTTCCTCACCCTTCTTCGTATTGAAAGACAACATCCATCTACAACACCGTATAGTACATATCATTGTGATATATGTATTCTGCACGTTGTTAAAGCATACCAACAATAATAATAATTTTCTTTAAATTAACAGTATATGTATAAATAAGTTTATAAAGAAATAAAAATCTAAAACTAAGCTTCTTATTAAATTATAGGAGGCCTTAAAATAAAAACAAAAACGGCTAATATAATTAATAGGGAATCCAGCATATTTAATCCCTAGAAATTTAGGCAAATTAGCTATAAAATAAAGTAAGACAGAGAGAAGTTAAGAAAGCTATTAGTTAGCTTAAAGGTAGAGGGAGCGTGTCTAATATATAGGTAAATTAAGTAGTAAAGGGGCTCGTTAAAGCAAGAGGCCGGCTAGCTATACGTATTTTTATAGATTTTATATTGGCAGAGTAGTGTAATAACCCCTCCTCTTCTAGCTTTCTCTTTTAATTTACTACACGTTTTTCTTTAACAAGCTTTATTTTTATAATAATCTCTACCTTTATAGTCTGAGCTTCTTCTATCTATTTATAATTAAGTATATTAACTCTATTAACACTTAGGGCTAAATTAATAGCTAATCTTTATAACTGTCGCTTCTTAACATATAGAATAGCCTTATATTACTCCTCTATAAAAGCTCTTCTTAAGTTTTAAACATAAAATAACTTTATTAGCTTATCGCCTAAGCTAATACACTTTAAGGGAGATTCTAGGTTAAAAAAAAAGGTGGAAATAATGCAATTAAACTAACTCTATGTCTCAGGTATATCTATAGGCTAACTAGGTATAAAGGGGAGCTCTAAAGTATATTTTAACAAGGAAGGAGAATAAGGACAACCGTTAAGCACTTACTACTTAGGTAGTGTTAACCTACTAAACCACTAGAAAAGGTCAGCCATATCTATATAAATTAGTTAAATTCTTATATTTTTATAGGTAGTTATAACGCTCTTACCCATAAAGATTAGCTCTAGTGCTTGCTTATTAGTAGGAATTCTTAATATTACGCTACTAATGGCAAGATTATACAGCAATCTGCGGCAATTTATGGCAATCTACTCTAAATAGGCTAGTAATAGGCCCAAGCTCCCTAGCAGAACATTAAAATCTGCCCCTTTACTCCTCTATTTTATTAACTATATCTATACTAGTAAATATACAATTTAAAAGTGTTATACTTTATCTTTACATTTTTATTAACTTCTTTAACTTCTTCTATATTAGTTATACTAAAGGTTTACTAATCTCTACTATCCTAAAAGAATAAGGTATAGACTATCCTCTATATAACTGCTTAAAATACTAATATATACCTACTACTAAGGTAAAAATTAAAAAAATAGCACTACTAGTGCAAGAAGAATCTAGAAACGTATACACAAATAGCAGTTAGGCTAAAGTACTATAAATAATATATATACAGTAGCATGCAGCTAACTTTAGTAGACGGCTATATATAATAATTCATTGCTTAATGTCCGATTTGGATCCCTACTAGGCCCACGCGGACTACTCCTTATATACATGTGGGGAGACGGCTATATATAGCAATAGAGTATCTAGGGATAGCATCCTAAAATATTAGTTAGATATAAACAGCAATTCTAAAAAAGATAGAGGCCTAATGTCCTAGGGAAGAGCGTATTATTAATAACTTTAGTAGAGTTTAGATAAAGAATTTCTAGATCTATATATATAGAATTTAACTATGGTATCTATTATATAGACTCTATTTCTTTATACCTGCTAACGCTTTAACAGCGGTTATAAGTCCTAAATCACCCTAATAAGCGGCTTTAATGCTACTATCCCTCTACTAAAGAGCTTATCTCTAGTGCCGAAGATAACTCTATAGCTAAGTCATTTTACACAGCGCCTATATACAGTAATAAACCGCGGAAGTCTTAATATAGTATAGATATAGTTGGAAGATAGTAAGGAATAAGTTATAGCAGTAAACTTAAATTAAAACTTATAGATAAACTAATATTAAAAGCGGCTATGTACTTCTTTCTAATATTTATAATATTAGGCAAGGCTTCTAAAGGTCTTTCTCTTATACTATAGCCAGAAGGGAACATAAAGACTTTAGAAAAGATAATAGACCTAGTATAGAATAAAGTAGTAGAGTATAATGGGGTTTCTAAAGGCGATAGTTCTAGCAAGACTATATAAAAACCGTCGCTATTAATATATCACATAGTAAGCTACCTCTTATTATTTTTATATATACTAATAAAAAATAGATATATAATAGCATTAGCTAGTTCTGGTTTTACCTATTAAAACGCATATAAGATTGTATAAAGGCTAAGTACTTATTTAGAAAGCTTTCTAAGCAGGAAACAATTGCTAAAGTAGAAGAGCTACTCTATATAGATAACTTTTAATACTCTAAGACAGTATATATAGTTATACTATCTTGGCACCCTCCTAACTATTTATAGGGTAAGCAATCCCGCTTTATAGCACTGGTTATTATAGCTAGTCTCTCCAAGTCATTCTTTAAAGGAAAGTAGTAATTTAGGTTTAGTATAAATATATAGCACTTTCTGCGCCTAATTAGCCACAGGGCTATTATACTAATTTATATAATAATTCACCACATTATTAATAAATAGAAGAGTGGAAGTTTTACCCAATAAAAGTTTAAAGTAGGTACTAATCTTAACAGTAATTTATTCCTTCTCTACCCTTATTCTAACCACTTAGGCTATACTATAACTAACTCTAATATTAGCTATATGGGAACAGATAAAGGCTATATAGGTAGATTAGTTAACAGAGCGTTAGAACCAGATTTTAGGGCTTCTACAATAGGGCATCTTAAAAAGACTTTAAGTAACTATTGTTACAGACAGCTTAAGTACGATGTTACGACTACTTGGAGAAGAGTCGGAGGAAGCTAGTTAGTTAATACAGGCACCGTCTAAGATGGAGCCAGTAGAACCATGTGACGAGGAATAGTAACTGAGGTTATGTGGTTAATCTATAATCTATAGGATTAGGGGAACGTGGGATCTATAAGCAGATTAACAGATTAACGGATTAACGGATTAACAGAGCAAAGGGATTTCTTAGAAGTATGGTTATATATTTAAAGGACCACAGTCCCTACCTAGATAGTTCTCTCTTTATAGTAAATCTTAGAATATAATTGGAGTTAATCTGTTGGGCAATTACTCCACTAGTTATTATTACGTTGTTAATACTGTTCTTACCTATATACCTAGCCCAATAATAGGACCTACCGTAGTTCCTACTATAAGGTCCTGTTACACATTTACTACTAAGGTTACAGTATTAAATAAGATTAAATAATATGCCACCCAAAGCACTAGTTATGACGACGTCGACAATAGCTACGACCTTAGGGCCAGGAGACACTAGTATAGAAGATATAGATTCTTAAGTAGTTACGCAAGGTTAGTTACAGGAAATAGTTAATTACTTATAGGATAATAGCAGGCTACTTAAAGAACGTATTAATAAAATTAAAGCAGCAAAGGTCAAGTTACCTTTAATTAAACGGTTCTTAGGAGAGAAGTCAAAGCTTAAAGGGTTTCTTACGCAGATGCATTTTAAGGTTATGCAGGAAGGAGCGAAGTTAGCAACATCTATGGATCAGGTAGTATACGCAGGACTATTCTTAATAGGAAGAGCTTTAGAGTGGTTTAAGCCTTACCTTACAGAGATACAAGCAAATGATATAACAACTACTAACCCGGACATACAGTATGTGTTTATAAGTTGGAATAGATTCGCGGAACAGTTAACGCAAATATTTAGAGACCCTAAAGCAACTATAATAGCGGAACGAAAACTTTAGAACTTAGTATAACGCACTTCAGCTATTAAGTATATAACGCAGTTTTAAACACTAGCCACGCAGGTTAAGTGGAATAATAGGGCGCTTATAGTACAGTATAAGTAAGGACTTAAGGCTAAAGTCTAGGACGCAATTATCCTAATAAAAGATGCGGATACTCTAAGAGAGTTAATAGACTAGTTAATAAAGATTGATAATAGGATCTATTAAAGGGAATAAGCTAAGAAAGGGCAAGATAGAGTTCCATAGTTATATAAGGCGTAAAGTACGTAATAATAGACATAGAGTTAAAAACTATAGAATGGCGCAGAGCTAATAGACCTAAGCGGTACTAAAGAAACCTAAAGATAGGAAAAGAAACTATAGAAACCCAGAGGTTAAGGATTAAGTAATTAAAGGACCTAGGAGCAGAGGCCAAACTAGGGATCTTAGTAGTAGAAGATATTTAGGCGGACTCTATAGCAAGAAAAATAGTTTAAAGATAGGGCTTGCATAAATTGCGGAAAATAAGGTTATTTTGCTAGAGACTATAGAAGTGGTTAAAGTAATTACGCAGTAAAGGGAACCAGGCTAGCAGACGGCACATATATATAAAGGGATAACGGTGCACTGTAAGGAATAAAAGAGTGTTCAATTAATAGTTTTGCGTTTTGTTATAACAACGTATGCCAAATTTATAAGGACGCTAAGTACGGCGTAAGCTATTAGCTATAGGAGCTATTATTATCTAAGTTTAAAGGAACTAATGAACTAGCTTATAGATCGGACATTAAAGACAATAAGTTTAATATAGGCGAAGCATTTACTAATAATAAGGTAATAAAGGCAGCTTACTAGGAGCATGTAAATCTTAAAGAGGTTAAAATAGAAGCAGAGACTGAGACCATTATAGAACAAGGTTTAGTAACGGGTATTACAATACCATTAGATACGATTTCCATCGCCTTATAAGATAATAGGAGCAACATTTAAAAGAAACTAAGTAAGCAGATAACTACTAGTGCTAGCTTATCACTTAATAAAGGCAAGGGGCCACAGGCTTAAGATTCTTAAGAAGAGATATAAGAAACTTAAAACTCTTAAGATAAGATAAAACACACCTAAGGACCCATAAGGGACGAAAACTAATAGGAAAGGGCAGCTACTTAGTTTATAGACAAACGAATAGGTATAGGATGTAAGTTCAAGAACTACAAGTTTAGGGAATAAATAAGAACGTTAGCAATTCTAGATAAACGCAGTGTTTAGCCTAAAGATTAAACAGTTAATACTAGGATTAAAAAGTAAGATAACTACAAAGATCTAGCTGCAAGACGCAGAAAACAAGAAACTATGGATAAGTTTAGGACAAGAATTATTATATAGCAAGAGCAAAAGCTAGACAAGAGGTCAGCTATACTAGGTTATATAAGGGACAGAGTACCCGTATAAAGAGTTACTAATAGGCCAAGTATAGGGACACCTAGGGTAAAATGGTTAGATGAACTGGAATAAAAAGAGGATCTAGATATCCTAACCAGGTTTAAAGAAAGACATACTAAAAGATATTACAATGTAGTAATAACAAGGTACTTTTTAATAGATAGACTATACACACTAAACTAGTTATATGGAAAGTGGTATAGGCAACAACACAATAACGAATAGAAAGATTTTTATATATAGCTAGATAAAAAAGTTATCTAAAACTAACCTATTATAGAGAAACGCATAAGTTATATTAAAGGAGTATTAATTATAATATTAAGGAACCTAGAAGAGGGATCTAGGGACTAAAGAAGTAAATAATAAATCTTAGTACCCGCAGCAGAGATACTAGTAGTTAGGTTAACTAGGTATAAATTTAAACTTAAAGATAAAGATAAACTAAGAGTTAACCCGAAATATGTAGCGTATTATATACTATTATGGATAGCTTATATGGATAACACGTGCAATATATATAGAGCACTAAAAGACAAGAACCGGAAGTACCTAGTAAGGATATATTAGGCACTAGAGGAAAAGCGGTTTAAAAATGCCAAGTATATACATAGATGGCACCTAGTAGAAGTATAAGGTTAAGGAGACTTAATACTTTAACTAGGAAGATTCCTTACGGAAGAATGCCTAAATGGATAATAGTAGTAGAAGTGCCTAGAGAACACTTATCCATGGCATATAGAGAAAAAGAAATAAACTAAGTATTAGCTAAGAGTGGACTAAGTATAAGCAGGATCTAGTAGCTAATAGTTAGAAAAAGGGGAGGCGTATAAAACCAGAGGGAACTAGTATTAGAGCTTTAAACCCTTAAAGGAATTTAAGGACAATACCTAAATTTATAAGTTAAATAGCAAGATCAGCAGTTTAAAGCGTTAATAGATAGTAGAGTAATAAGGAACCACATATCACCAAAAGTAGTAGAAAGGATGGGGTTACTATATAGACAGAAGGAACACCTATATCCACTTATAATAATCTTAGGAGATCAGATAGCCTATAAAGGAGGCATTATTAATCTTAAAACAGGACCTATTTAGTTAACTATTAAAGGAAGACCAGTTAGAATGTCTTTTAATATTCTACCATTAGGACAGGATGAGGCGATACTAGGAATACCTTAGTTATAGAAGTATAATCTAAAGATTAATTAGGTTATAGGTCAGGTTAATATTAGGGATACTTAATAATATAAGATGCGACAGTAAACCAAGTTAGTATAGTACTAAGTCAGAGCGATATATAAAGAGACTAAGTAAGGCTTAAGTTATATACCAAAGAGATACCATAAGTATAGTAAGGAGTTATAGTTACTAGAAAGTAAAAAGCTGTTAAAGCATACAGCATAGGACCATAAAATAGAATTAGAAGAAGGAATAAGTCCAAGGTTCTTTTTAATCTATAAGCTTACTAAAACAGAGTTAGTAGCGCTTAAGGAGTTTATCCAGGAGAACTTACGCAAGGGATATATTAAACCGTTATAGTTATTAGCAGGATATCTAGTACTATTCATCCCAAAGAAAAACAGAAAACTTAGGATATATATAGACTATAGACAGTTAAACAGCATTACTAGAAAGGATAGATATCCTTTACCCTTAATTAGCGAAATCTAAGACAGGATAGGCAACGCAAAGATCTTTACGAAGATAGATCTAAGATAGGCGTACCATTAGATTAGGATTAAGGAAGGTAACAAATAGAAGGCAGCCTTTAGGTCAAAGGAAGAACTATATAAACCATTAGTTATATAATTTGGGCTTATAAACGTACTAGTAATATTCCAGAAGTAAATTAATAGTATATTAGGAGAACACCTAGATGAGTTTATTATAGCATATCTTAATAACATCATTATCTACTTAGAAAGTAAGGAAGAATATAAAGAATACGTTAAATAGGTCTTAAAGAGACTACAGGAAGAACAAATACCAGTAGCAATTAAGAAATATGAGTTCTTTATAAGGAAAACCGATTTTATAGAATTTATTATCAAACTAGGGAAAATTAGTATAGACCCAAAGAAAGTTAAAGCTATAGTAAGTTGGCAAGAACCAGAGAATATTATACAGTTAAGGTCGTTTCTAGGGTTTTATAACTACTATAGGAGGTTTATAGCATAGTGGTTAAAAAGTATTAAGCCATTCACAAGGCTAACAAAGAAAGAGGAACTATGGGTTTAAGGTAGTAAGTAGAAAAAGCTATTCTAGGAACTTAAAAAGTTGTTTACCTAAGAGCCAATCCTCAAGATCTATCAACCAAAGTTAGAAACGGATGTTGAGACAGACGTATTAGACTTTACACTAAGAGTATACTTGCTATAGAAGCACTAGGACGCATAGCATTTAGTAGTATACTATAGTTGGAAGATAACACCACTAGAGTTAAACTACGACATCTATAATAAGGAGTTGTTAGGTATAGTTACAGCGCTTAAGAAATAGAGAGCATTCTTACAAGGTATAGAGAAACCATTTATAGTTAAGACAGACTATAAGAACCTTATAGGATTCCTAATAACAAAGGAACTTAACTAAAGACAGGTTAGATAGGCGGAAATGCTTACAGAATACCATTTCGAGATTTAGTATACCAAGGGTACAGACAATGCACGAGTAGATACTCTAAGTAGAAAAGCTAAACTATAAAATAACAAAAAGCCATCAGGAGCTTTGTTGCGAAAAGATTAAGACGGATTAATTAGGTATAATTATCCAAAGATTACAGTAACTAAGGAAAGTCAGATCCATAAATTACTAAAGAGTAATTAGACACAGAAGATCTAAGAAGTACAGGTAGAGGATCTAGACTTAGAGTAATATAAAAATAGAGAAGTAACGTATATACCTAAGTCTATTACAGAAGAGTTTATTAAGGAATTCTATAAAGAAATAATATAAGGATATAACGGGTCTATAGAACTAGTGTTAAGACTTTAAGAGGAGTATATTATTTAAAGAATCTAGGGACTAGCAAGACAAGTTATAAAGAAATATCTAAATTGCTAAAGAAACAAACCAATAAGGTATAAGCTATATAGAGGGCTACAACTTGTTAAAGTACTAGGAAGACCATGGGAAGTTATATTATAGGACTTTATTATTAGGTTACTAAAGTTAAAAGATCCTATTATAGGATAAAATCATAACGCGATCTTAGTAATAGTAGACAAGCTAATAAAGTAGGGATACTTTATAGCATGCACTAAAGAGATATTAGTAGAAGACGTCGCTAGAATCTATATAAAGGAAGTATTTATAAGACATAGAGCACTAGATAAAATCATATTGGACAGAGATCTAAGATTTATAGCAGCGTTTTAAAAAGTGTTTCTAGCAGAATAGGGAGTTTACGCAGTAACCTCTATAGCATATTATCCGCAGACAGACGGATAAACGGAAAGACTAAACTAGACACTAAAATAGTATCTAAGGCATTATATCAATTACGCATAGAATAATTAGGTATTATTATTACCAGTTACACAGTTTATATATAATACAACACCATAAGAAGGAATGGGGATATTACTATTTAGGGCAAATTACGGGTATAAACCAAAAACGTCGTTATCGCCACGCTAAGTAAAAAAGACGAGTAGCACAGCTAAATAAAGAATGGAGACGTTAATAAATCTTTATACAGACCTTACGGAAACAGCTAAGCTAGTATAGCAAAGGATAAAAAGGTACTATAATACTAAGAGATCTAAGGGACTAGATCTTAAGGAGGGAGATAAAGTATAGCTACTATATAAAAATTTCAAGAGTTAACGGCTAAGCAAGAAATTGGACCACGTCAGACTAGGACCTTTTAAAGTTAAGTAAAGAATTTTATTGGTTACGTATAAGTTAAACCTACCAGCCAAAATAAAGATCTACCCTATATAATATATCACGATGCTAGAACTAGCACACGGAGATATTAAGCCACCAGTTTATAAGGTAGATATATATAGAGGATAAGAGGAAGATAAATAGCAAGTTTTAAAGATTATTAGTTACGAGGACGTAAATAACAAAACATAGTATAAAGTAAAGTAGATAGGCTATAGTAAGACTACCTAGAAACCACTAAGCAACCTAGAGAACGCTATAGGAAAGGTATAAGAGTATTAAAAGAAAGTAGGTTAGGTAATATTAACAAGGAAGGATCACAAAAGAATAAGTCACCTAAGGGGGACCTAAGAGGAGCACCTGCCAAGCTACTTGGAGTTATTTCCCTTGCTGGTAAATACAAGTCCGCCTTAGCCTCCTCTGCTTCCAGCTTACGAAGACCCTACTTAACCAGGCAAAACTCCTTAGAATAAACCTTCTTACGCACTTTCTTAAAACGGGTTAGCCAAGTAAAGGCAGTCTATTAAAGTTTAAACACGCAAGCAGATGCTTCTAACGCATGGCGTTAAGCCTCTAGTAATAGGGCTAATTCCTTAGCGGAACAACAAAGTTTATTATAGGCGGCTATAAGCAAGCTCTTAAGCCTTTCGGCCTTAGATTAAATATAAGACCCTATAATAAGTTACTTAGGGAACGTAAAGACTGTTAAGAGTTATAGAACGCGCATACTTAGTGTTAAACACAAAGCAAACATCACAAAGTAATTAAACATTTAACTTAGTACACTCAGCACAGGAGGATAGTTAGCAACTAGAGAGAGCTATAATTGCAATATACACTAACTTCTTATCGGCACAGCGGGAATAGGAAGGCATGGCCTTACCCAAAGAAAGAATCTTAAGTACTATACAATTACAACAATTAGTAGAAGAAGAAGAAGATACTTTAGGTATAATAAGTAAAAATATTAGCTAAATTAATCAAACAGACATTATACCTCTAGTAGATAACTTGGAGATATTAGAAATCTTTAAGAACGAAGATAAAGAGGAGGGAGATAGTGTTACAGACAGCTTAAGTACAATATTATAACTACTTGGAGAAGAGTTAGAGGAAGCTAGTTAGTTAATATAGGCACGGTCCAAAATAGAGCCGGTAGAACTATATAACAAGAAATAGTAATCAAGGTTACGTAGTTAATCTATAATCTATAGAATTAGGGGAACGTGGGATCTATAAGCAGATTAATAAATTAACGGATTAATAGATTAATAGAGCGAAGGGATTTCTTAAAAGTATAGTTGTGTATTTAAAGGACCATAGTCCCTACCTAGATAGTTCTCTCTTTGTAGTAAATCTTAGAATACAATTAGAGTTAATCTATTAGGCAACTACTCCACTAGTTATTATTACGTTATTAATACTGTTCTTACCTATATACCTAGCCTAATAATAGGACCCACTATAGTTCCTGCTACAAGGTCCCGTTATAACTATATACAACAACAACCCTACTATATAAGTAATTCTAAATCCATTTAAATATAGTCTTAATAATCTTTCTAACCTAGACTCTAACTATAACGTAGGATTTAATAAGTAGCGCTTTAATATACTTTCACTAGTATATAACTACTTATAATAACAGTTCTGGACTAATACTTATATTTAGGTACTTAATGCGTCCCTTTCCTTAAACCCAGACACCTCCTACCCTTTTAGCACTGTTACTTAGCCTAATATACCCCATAATATATTACCTAATTAGACCAACTATAGTACTAATTACTAAGGCGGTAGGCCTAATAATATTAGCAACCCTAATAGCGGTATAGATAGCAGGACTAATATAAACAAGTATTATGGCAGATATAGTAGAGTTAATATAAATAAAGATGGCAATATGGATAATAGAATAGATATAGCTCTAAGTAGAAATATAGATAATTGGAATAGTGTAAGAAAGGGGGGCAATAAATATAATAGAGTGGATATAGGTAATAATGCTAGCGTAAATAGAGGAGAAGATATAGACAAGGATAGTAGCGCTAGTAATAATTTTAGAAATAATATCTATAAGCTTATCTTTATAGGTATAAAATCGTGGAATTAGAAATGTACTATTAATATACCATATTACTAGAATTATAAACAGTTAATAGTTGCAGTTAATGTTACGGACAGCTTAAGTACGATATTACAACTACTTGGAGAAGAGTTGGAGGAAGCTAGTTGGTTAATATAGGCACGGTCCAGGATGGAGCCGGTGGAACCATGTAACAAGGAATAGTAGTGAATATATAACGGAACCTTGTAGTAAGAACTACGGTGGGTTCTATTATTAGGCTGGGTATATAGGTAAAAATAAATCAACAACGTAATAATAACTGGTGGAGTAGTTGCCCAATAGATTAACTTTAATTGTATTCTAAGATTTACTACAAAGAGAGAACTATCTGGGTAGGGACTGTGGTCCTTTAAATACATAACTATACTCTTAAGAAATCCCTTTGCTCTGTTAATCCGTTAATCCGTTAATCTGTTGATCTACTTATAGATCCCACGTTCCCCTAATCCTATAGATTATAGCATCGGCAAAATATGGTACCCTTTCAATAGCCTCAATGGTTGGTGGTTGACGCAATTGGCGCGTAGTTGAGGTCATTTAGCAACTCGACCGACTAGCCTATGTCGTGTTTTTTTAACACGCAGCCTGCGCGCAGCCTGCTAGTAATCTGCGCATTTGGCAACCATAATTATATTTACCTCTTTTATACTAATAACATATTTTAAATAAATAAAAGCTACTTTAAAGCTATTTATAAGGCTAGCAAAATAAATAATATTATTTTAGATAATTTAATATAATATAGCGATGGTTCTCTTCTACCTATCTACCTATTGACTTACCTACCTGCCTACATCGCCTACCTGTCTGTATTGCCTACCTATTTGCATC
>Ga0307507_10000699_pt1 | contig 73570 bp, 38 predicted proteins | sample 7_EM_MG_FD_207223 | JGI IMG/M metagenome (GOLD analysis project Ga0307507, IMG submission 207223) | Populus trichocarpa ectomycorrhiza microbial communities from riparian zone in the Pacific Northwest, United States - 7_EM | ecosystem: Host-associated > Plants > Roots > Unclassified | place... | reverse complement strand
ACTTAGGGTTCTTTAGTAAGCAGGCTATAAAGTTAAGGTTAAGGCAATTAAGCATCTTATAAAGTACTACTATTACTGCCAAATAAACCAGAAGTCCCCTAGCCAATTCAAGTTCACCCTTAAAGATGACTACAACTTTAACTTCTGTATTATTGTTAACGTTATATATCTTAGCGGTAAGCCAGTACTCTAAGTTATTAACTTCTTAACCTCCTTCCAAGCCGCACGTTTCTTAAAGGATATATTAGCTAGGAACGCATAGAATACCCTTTAATTATACTAAATTAATGTCTACTAAGGACCCCCTAACTAAATCGTCTATAATATAGGAAAGAACTTCTTATCTATAGAGTTTTGATAATAGATAAAGGCAATGGCAATTAAGGTTAAGGAAGTCCCTATTAAGGCACATAATAGTATCAGAAAAGTAGAGCGATATTACGCGCTATTACGCCGCGTATATAAGATTATCTCTTTAGAACTAGAGGACGCTAGTAAAGAACTTACCTTACAAATAGCTGTTAAAGCTATTAATAATTCCGCTAGCCCGGATAGACTTATACCTATATTGCTAGTCTTTAGCGCCTACCCTTAAATAACTAATAATTCTCTACTATCTCCCTCTACCGTGCAACGGGCTAAGGCTATTTGTAAAGCAATAAAGGAGATCTAACGTCTCTACGCTACACGCCAGGTTAACAACGCACTAGGAATAAGAAATAGCCTAAACACCTTAACTACGCTTAGTCTGCCACTCTAGTCTAAGGTACGCGTATGGCGTAAAAAGGGAGGATAGTTAGGCCTATATTAACTCATTGTAATTAATAGTTAAACTTACACTATTTAGATGCCTTACGGACCCACTTAATTCCGTTTAACTGTTATTAAGCCTTACTACAAAGATAATAGTTTTAAGCCTTTATAGGATACCCTAGAAGATGCCCTAGAGGAGAACCACAATTAATGTACTTTAGAAGGCGACTACAATTCTAATACAATTGTAGTAAATACGCCGCAACCACAACGCGGTAGAGGTCGCCTAAAGGGATCATAAAATCGCTAACATTTTATTAATTTTAAAGAGCAATTTATTGCTGCTATTAAGAATAGAGTTGAGTTATTAATAGCCTTTATAACAGCTAAGGAGAAGGCTAACTTTGAGCTCACAAAACAGCTTTAAAAGGAAGGTTATATTATAACCCCTAGAGCTCCTTTCTAAGCATCTAATAAGTAAGAGATCGATGGCCTTATTACAAGAGGAGTTTTTAAATTTAAGAAGTATGACCCTACTAAGTTCGATAAAGTTCGCATTTTTAAGTTAAGAATGGTTAATAAGATTAAGGACAAAGCCACTAACGCCCTATTTAAGAAATTAAGACTTGTTATCCAAGGTTACAATAATAATAGTAAGGAGGTAATTCTTATGTAATCTCCTATAATTTAATAAGCTAGTTAGCGAGTTATTATTACGCTAGCTCCCTCCTTAATAAAGAATAGAATAGCGGTTTATTTATAAGATATTACTTAGGCCTACACCTAATTAGAGACGCACCTTTAGCGCTTAATATTAGTATACCTTCTAGAGCAAATTCGCCACCAATATCCCGAAGATACAATTATAGTTATGCTTAAGCCATTATATAGAATTGCAGAGGCAGGAACTTATTAGTAGGCTACCTATAGTAAGCACTATAAAGAGAAGCTTCTAATAACCACTTTTACATTTAATCCCTGCTTCCTTATTATAACTATAGGAACCCCATTTGGAATCATCGGCATATAAACTAATAATATAATTATCTTGGGAGACGACCAATTCTTAGCCCTTAAAGAAGATAAGCTAGTAAGGGCAAATATTATAGCAAGGCTAAAGGAAAAGCTTAATTTAACAATACCATTACTCTTTAATAGATGTATCCTCTCCCTAAATAAGGATTCTATTGCTTTACGCCAAAAGGGTTAAGGTAAGAAGATTAATATTATTAACGTTAATTCTCTAAAGTAAGGATATATGGAGCAATACGCTCGCGGAGCTTATACTACTTTTATCTATTAACTTAAGGCTTCCTTTAATCTCTCTATTACCGCTTAATACCAAAAACCAACTAAGGATAACATTCTTGCCCTAAATAAGCGCCTTTCCTGGCAAATAAACCATCTTAATTGGGGACTACTCTATGTGCCTATTAACCTTCCCACCGCTAAGCTCTTTGTATTTGTTAATAGGTTATTTATAAATAACAAAGATTTTAGCTCCTAGCTAGAATATAAGATTATTATCGCAAACAAATCTACTAGAGAGAATAACTTCATAATCTATAGCAATCTTATCTATTAGAGCTTAACTAAGAGCAAGTACGTTACTTAAAGCGTTCTAGCGTTAGAGATATATAGAATAGTTAGCGGAGTTAACATAGTGATTGCAATTAGAACTACCCTAAAGATAATTATAGATTGACTTACACTTCCTATTATCCCTACAATTGTGTATACTAACTTATATTCCCTCTATAAGTGTTTAGTTAAGCTTAGTACCACAAAGGAGAAGCGCCTTATAATTAATATTATAGCACTTTAGCAATTCTATAAACGGCAAGAACTTTTTAAGATTTAATGGATTAATAGCTAAGACAACCTAGTAAATGTAATAATAAAGGCAAACCTAAACAAGGCTCTAGAAATATTTGTTAACACAAATACTCTATATATATGGGTTAAAGGTTAGGTTAAAAGGGAGTAGGAGTATAATAATCTATAGACCCTAATTCTAACTAGCTAATTAAGATTTTCCATCCCTAGAATAGAAAATTGCTATTAGCTCGCTTATAACTAGCGCCTTAGCGGCCCTAATATAATATACACCCACGACTCCAAGCAAGAAAGCACTACATGCTAAGATACAAATTTTAGGATAGCGAGACTTATATTATAATAGCAATAGTAAGGAGGATTAATATTTGTTACGCTAGCCAAGCAGTATTTGTATATAGATGGCAACCACAAAAGAAGAGTTGCTAGTGTTGGGAATAAGGCAAGCGGTCATCACGTGACGCCGCGGCACTAGCGTGGCGAGGAGTCTTAAGCTCCTCGCCCTTCCTCATTTCAAATAAATCAAGCTTTTAACCAACATCACTGTAACCTACTCGAGTAGTCGTTATTGGTGAGTTACCCTGTGTGACTAACAGTTGCCAATTGCGTCAACCACCAACCATTGAGGCCATTGAAAGGGTACTATATTTTGCCGATGTAGTTCTCTCTTTATAGTAAATCTTAGAATATAATTAGAGTTAATCTGTTAGGCAACCACTCCCCTAGTTGTTATTATATAGTTGACTTGTTTATATCTACATACCTAGCCCAATAACAGGACCCACCGTAGTTCTTGCTACAAGGTTCCGTTACATTAGTTCCCTAATAAGATCTATAATGTTTAGTATATATTTTCTACTCCTAGATATTAAAAAAATTTTACAAAAATTTAATATTTTATAAAGATTTATTATTATTATAACTTGTTTTATTTAGAATATTATTTTAAAAGCATAAAAGTTTATTATAGGATTGTGGAGTTAAAAAATTGGAATTTGTATAGAGAATTGCATTTTTTTCCTATTTTTTAACTTTATAGCCTTATAATAAATTTATATATTTTTTAAATGAAATTTTAAATAGAGAGGGTTTTAGTAATAGCAAATCTCTATAAAATATTAGATTTTTAAGAAATATTTTTAATATCTGGTAGTAGAAAACATATGCTAAAAATAGTAAGTTTAGTAAAAAGTTGGTAAAACATAAGGGCTTTTAACAAAGGACTATAAGATTTAAGACTTTAAAAAAAATTCATAATAGCCATATTTTATATAGCGATAAGCCTTATAACTATTTTAAAGCTATAGAATTGATTTTGCAGTTGCTGTATAGTAATTTAGCGAAAAATATTACATTTGGTGTGGTCTGGGCACGGACACTTATGACACCCCACTGTATAAGTGCACTCCCCCCTTTCTAGTGCGCCCGGAGCTTTCTATGACCAGGCCTTTGAAAGCTGCCTCGCGACATTTAGCCTAGTCAACGAGTATCTCTCGAAGCCCGGCGCTGCTCGTGAGTAACATCACAAGGTGACGAACATCTGTCGTAACAGTCATTAGCCATCAGCTTACGCGCAGTACCGCCTAGAAAGCACATCATTGAGGACTCTCTGCGGAGTTCGGCCACTGTCACACGATGAGCCGTCCCAATCCAGGAGATGGAGGAATGGACACAGGAGGAGGGAGTAATGGCACAAATGAGGACAAGTAATATCACCCTTGTGTATTAAATGTTAGATACGTTTCTCAAACGCTTGATAGCATCCAGCAAGGCAAAGGAGGCGGAGCATGAACTAGGCAATCATTTATACTAGAACGAAGATGTCTCGTATTTGGGCGGCGCTGGATGGAGTTGCGAGGCTAGCGGGGCATAACTTCTTAACGCCATATATTGAGATACAAGGCTGTAGCCGGAGCGGGTCGGTCGCCGATACTTTTCTACATAGCTTCTTAGGACTATCAACCTACATATTTGTTGGTAGGGGGGGTTAGGGCATCCACAAGAGCTTCCTGAGTTCACGTGATAGCCTCGCTTGTTGCATATATTCTCATCCTTCGTGATTACTCCACCTTACACCTGCATCCCCGTGTGACAATAGTTGTCGCCAAATCTGGTCGCTTCTCTGAGCCTTACGATCCACCTATACTCTGGCCATGTCGGAGCATAAACTCTGCCTGCTCGCCCTCGATTGAGGTGGTGTTCGCAGCCGGTTCTTTCAGATCTCGAAGTAGCTCATGGGAACCGTCGACGCAGAATTGCACCCGAAGTTTTGCGACTACTTCGACACGATCGGAGACGCCAATACCGACTGGCCCGCTCCTGTTGTAAGCATTGCTGGTTCTGGGTCAGACAAGTAGCGCAGGAGTATAGAAATTATACTGGCCAGTTTGGATGATGTATATAGACTCAAAGGGTGGGATGGTTAGACTCCATGCGCCGTAGAGAAAGGACACGAGGTGGTGGTCATAGACTTCATATATATTTGTTGGACCTCCATTATACTTATATATCCTAGCTTTCTAGTTTGCCTGCTTAGGGAAATTTCTAATAACGTCAAGCAGCGTTTCTACTGTCTTCTCATATGACATAACTTTGCGCTCTAAGTCTCTTACCTTCCTTCTCAACTCTTCCGTCTCTTCCTGAGGTCTATCTGCGTCCTCTAATGACAATGTCCTCTTCTCCAAGCGTCTACGTTTCCCTGTGCCAGGCACAGTCGCATGCACCTGACCGGCAGGACTTCCTAGTCCACTCAAGTTAGAATTCAAAATGTATTGATTACCAGCCGTAGGATTGGAGCCTTCTAGCATACTAGCTGGATGCTTAGGAAGGAGATCTTTATGCATCCGTTTTATATGCTCTTGTAGATGATCCTTACGGGCGAAAGCATTATTGCTCAATAATAAAGAGCGGTTGCAGCTGGGCTCGGGGCAGTAATAGAGCGAGTTGCTTGGCCGTGTTGTTGCTTCATGGAGAAGGAGTTGCCCGTGCACAGTTTTTTTGTGACGCTCGAGGTCTCCTTTGGAAGCGAAACCATTTGAACGGGTACAGTCGGCAATTGCGCACTTGTAGGGTCGGCCGTGTTTATCCATGTGCTTCCTAAAAGGGTTGTGAGTTAGTCCTGCTTTCTAATTTCTTTCCATGCTAAGTTATTGCTTTAGATTTACAGTAATATTCGAAGGAGGTTTGAAGATCTTAGAAAGACGAACTTACTTCCAATCACTTCTTCTAGAAAACAGAATACTGCCGCATTCGACGCGATCACAAATCATTCTGCCCTCAGAATCTCGAGGCGGCTGCGCTGACTGATCAATGTTTGTTGGCATTTGAGAGAGGGTCACGGTCTGCGCCATGTGGTTTCCAGCAGCCTTTGTTGTAGGAAGAGTCATAAGCGTGTCGATTTGTGTCAAATGCCGGTTGCTCATTGCCATAGTTGACTGGAGCAGGTTATTGGGATTCATGTGTTGGATAGTATAGGTGGGATCGTAGCCGTTCGAGTCGTTCTGAATGCTACCTGCAGCGGGCGGGAGGGGTCGCATAGTTGCTTGTTCTAAGCTCTCGGACGCTTGAAAGGCCGATATATGATTAGCCTCCACCTGCTCGAAGTCTCCTAAAGAATGGTAAGCTAGATGCCATTGCTGGGTCTAAGTAAAACTTACCATCCGGAGAAGCTGACCAGGCACCTGGAGGGGCTAGGTTAGCAGAAGTTTCAAGGCCAAGTGTTGGCTGAAGAAGGTCTTCTAAAGTTACTTGCGGCAAGTCCCATGGTTGGTTAAAAGGACTTAAAGGACGTCGAAACTGGTTTGGATCATATATGTCTACGCATAACTATCAGCTATGTTTTAAAGGCAAAGTGATTGTGTAAAGAGTTACCATAGAACGAGTTACCCGAATTTATATTTGATAGCTCACTCTCCCGGTTTGCGTTAAACTCGTCTAGCTGAAGAGTGGTTGGGGAGGAATAGAACATCCAGCATACTCCCCATAAGACGACTAACGCTGGCCGAATATTCCATGGCATGGTCGTACAAGGAGGACGGAGTTTATTCGGAAATTCCGAGAGACGATCCGAAGAAAGATCGATTTGGAGCACCGTTTGCAGTCGTCTTGCTAGGAATATGAGGAACCGTATAATATGCCACATCATTATTAAATATATTGGCGTCTCTGGAGATGCATCGGCCTGGTCGTTCCCGAGGAGCACTTTGACCACCGCCTCGTGCCCATTCTTCGCTGCCCACCGCAGCGGCGTCCGTCCGTAGAGAGAATCCTTGGCGTTCACGTCAACCCAGTCGTTCGCGAGGAGCAGTTCGGGCAGTCTCCGGGCATATACATCCCACACATACAAGATTAGTAAGCGCTTACTAAGTCCCGCACGGGCCGCTATCGCGAACTTGATTTGAATAATAAAGCACTATTTACATGTATAATACTCTAATATTCGGCCGTCTATTTTAATAGGATCTTTTCCCTTTTTATTACTACGCATTTGCTTGGCCTGATGGGACCTAATAGCAAGTATACTAGCTTTATAAGCCTTATGCGCGTCTACAGAAGCTCCCTGTTGCGGTTGCTTTAATTTTAACGGAATAACAATCTCTTTTGGCTTGGTATTACTAGGACCCTTATCAGTATTACTTAAAATTAATGTAAAATTACTATAGGCTAATTAAGTATAGGTCCTTTAAGCTCTGGTACGCGCCACTCTACTAGATTAATGGAGTGGGAGAAGTGGCGGCTCTTTATAGTTGTTAGGTACCGAATAGGTCGCAATAGGCTCCTTCTTACTAATATTTTGGTAAGGATTGCCTAATATAGTACCATGGAGTACCTCCATGTTATTAAACCACGAGTTATTGTCCTCCCCTACTTCCAAAATAACCACCTTATCCTCTAACCCCCCTAAAACTTTGTTATATAGCACTGACGGCTTATTAAACGGTTGCTCCTTATCCTCCTTAATATCCTTATCCACTTCGTTAGCTGGTTCTTTGTTTTGAATTAGAAAATAGCTAAGATCTATACCGCTGCTTGGTTGAGTAGGTATAAGCTGACCTCTAGACTCTACCTTCTCCTTTTACTTCTGGGCCTCCTCCTACCTTTCCTTTTAGAGCTCTTGCTCAGCTATATTGGCAGCACGTTTAGCAACCTCAGCACTTATTTTGCCCTACTAGTTGGCCTTGCTATGCTTCTTTTTAGGTGGTGGCTGCCAGTAAGCCTTTTAAGAAACCTTAAATGGAGCGCCCTTAGGTAGCAATTAAAGCTCTACCTGTTTAATTAAAATAGCCATTTGGGCTACCTTAAAGTCTTTAAATTTATTAGCAAGCTCGCCCATTTCTTTAGTAGGAAGGTCCTTAATAATATTAAGGAGGCGGAGAACTAATAGCTAGATCCTAGTAAGAGCTTCTAGGTACCCTAGCAGAGGGTTACCCTAGAACGCCATATGTTACGGACGCTTTAAGTACGATGTTACGACTACTTAGAGAAGAGTTAGAGGAAGCTAGTTGGTTAATATAGGCACGGTCTAGGATAGATCCGGTGGAACCATATAACGAGGAATGGTAGCCGAGGTCACGTAATGTGATCTATGTAATCTATGTAATCTGTATAATCCGTAGGACAGAGCAGACAGAGCAGACAGAGTAAACAGAGCAAAGGGATTTCTTAGGCGTAAGGTTGTGTATTTAAAGGACCATAGTCCCTACCCAGATAGTTCTCTCTTGGTAGTAAATCTTAGAATATAATTAGAGTTAGTCTATTAGGCAACCACTCCACTAGTTATTATTATATTATTAATATTATTCTTACCTATATACCCAGCCCATTAATAGAACCCACCGTAGTTCCTGCTACAAGGTTCTGTTACACATTCACTACCAAGGTTACAGTATTAAATAGAGAGATTAAATAACATACCACCCAAAGCACCAGTCGCAACGACGTCGACAGTAGCCATAACCGCAGGGCCAACTAATACTAGTATGGACGAGGGGGATTCTTAAGTGGTTACGCGAGGTTAGTTATAGGAAATGGTTAATCACTTATAAGACAATAATAGGATACTTAAAGAACGTATTAATGGAATCGGAGCAGCAAAGATCAAGTTACCTTTAATTAAACAGTTCTTAGGAGAAAGGTTAAAGCTTAAGGGATTTCTTATGCAGATACACTTTAAGGTTATATAGAAAGAAGCGAAGTTAGTAACATTATTAGATTAAGTAGCCTACGCAGGATTGTTCCTAATGGGGAGAGCACTTAAGTGGTTTAAACTATATCTTACGGAGATATAAGCTAATGGCATAACAACTACTAACTAGGACGTACGGTATATATTCGCCAGTTAAAATAGGTTCGCGAAACAACTAACGCAGATATTTAGAGACCCGGAATCTATAACCACAGTAGAATAAAAGCTTTAGAACTTAGTACAGCGCACTTTAGCAATTAAGTATACAACGCAGTTTCAGACACTAGCTATATAGGTTAAGTGGAACGACAGGGCGCTTATAGCACAGTATAAATAGGAACTTAAGGCTAAAGTCCAGGACACAATTATCCTAATAGAAGATGTGGATACTTTAAGAGAGTTAATAGACTAGTTAATAAAGATTAATAATAGGATCTATTAAAGGGAATAAGCTAAAAAAGGGCAAGACAGAGTTCCACAGTTGTATAAGGCGCAGGGTACGCAACAATAGATATAGAGTTAAAAACTATAGAATAGCGCAGAGCTAATAGACCTAAGTGGTACCAAAGAAACCCAAAGATGGGAAAAGAAACTATAGAAACCTAGAGGTTAAGGATCTAGTAATTAAAGGACCAAGGAGTAGAGGCTAAACTAGGGATTTTAGCAGCAGAAGATGTTTAGGCGGACTCTATAGCAAAATTAGTGGTTTAGAGATGGAGCTTATATAAATTACAGAAAATAAGGTCATTTCGCTAGAGACTATAGAGGTGGTCAGAGTAACTATATAGTAAAGGGAATAAGACCAGCAGACGGCGCGTATATATAGAGGGATAATAGTGCACTGTAAGGAACAAAAGAATGTTTAATTAACAGTTTCGCGTTTTGTTATAACAACGCATGCCAAATTCATAAAGACGCTAAGTACGGCGCAAGCTATTAGCCACAAGAGCTAGAGTTAAAAGGACTCCAAGGAACCAGAGAGTTAGACAAAGAATAGAATTAACTCTATAAGCTAGATTAAGATATCACAGCAATATGCAGATAAAGATTAGTAGCAATGATAATAGAGTTAGGGTACTTATTAATTAACAGCAATAAGGATAAAAGGGAGGCTAACTGGGAGCACTTAAACCTTAATAACGCAATAGAAGTAGAGACTAAGACCATTACCAAATAAGGTTTAGTAACGGGTATTATAACACCATTAGATACAATTTCTATCGCTTTATAAGACAATAGAAGCAATATTTAAAAGAAATAAAGCAAGCAGACAACTGCTAGTGCTAGCTTATCACTTAATAAAGGCAAAAGGCTATAGGCTTAAGATTCTTAAGACAAGATAAGAGACGCTTAAGATTCTTAAGACGAGATAAGACACACCCAAGGACCCATAACGGACGAAAACTAATAGGAAAGGGCAGCAACTTAGTTCAGTAACAAATAAATAAGTACAGGACGCAAATTCAAGAACTACAAGTTTGGAGCATAAATAAGAACGTTAGCAATTCTAGGTAAATGCAGTATTTAGCCTAAAGATTAAAAAGTTAATACTAGGATTAAAAAGCAAGATAACTGTAAAGATCTAGCTGCAAGACGCAGAAAACAAGAAACTATAGATAAGTTTAGACAGAGAATCATTATATAGCAAGAGTAAAAGCTAGATAAGAGATCAGCTATGCTAGGTTATATAAGGGACAGAGCACCTATATAAAGAGTTACTAATAGGCCAAGTGTAGGGACACCTAGGGCAAGATAGTTAGACGAACTAAAATAAAAAGAGGATCTAGATATTCTAACCAGGTTTAAAGAAAGACATACTAAAGGATATTATAATGCAGTAATAATAAGGTACTTTCTAACAGATAAACCATACACACTAAACTAGTTGTATGGAAAGTGGTATAGGTAACAACACAACAATAAATAGGAAGACTTTTATATATAGCTAGATAAAAAAGTTATCTAAGACCAACCCATTACAGAAAAACACATAAGTTACATTAAAGGAGTATTAATTATAATATTAAGGAACCTAGAAGAAGGATCCAGGAACTAGAGAAGTAAGCAATAAATCTTAGTACCCGCAGTAGAGATACTAGTGGTTAGGTTAACCAGGTATAGGTTTAAACTTAAGGACAAAGACAAACTAAGAGTTAACCTAAAACATACAGCGTATTATACACTATTATAGATAGCTTGTGTGGATGATATATGTAATATACATAGAGCACTAAAGGATAAGAACCGGAAGTACCTAGTAAGGATATATTAGGCACTAGAGGAAAAGCGGTTTAGGAATACTAAGTATATATATAGTTAGCACCCAGTAGAAGTACAAGGTTAAGGAGACTTAATACTTTAACTAGGAAGATTCCTTACGGAAGAATGCCTAGACGGATAATAGTAGTAGAAGTGCCTAGAGAATACTTATCTATAGTATATAAAGGAAAAGAAATAAACTAAGTATTAGCCTAAGTTAGACTAAGTATAGGCAGGATCTAGCAGCCAATAGTTAGGAAAAGGAGAGGCGTATAGAACCAGAGGGAACTAGTATTAGAGCCTTAGACCCTTAAAGGAATTTAAGGATAATACCTAAATTTACGAGTTAAATAGCAAGATCAGCAGTTTAAAGCGTTGGTAGATAGTAGAGTAACTAGGAACCACATATCACCAAAGATAGTAGAAAGAATAGGGTTACTATATAGACAAAAGAAACACCTATATCTACTTAAAACAATTTCAGGAGATTAGATAGCCTATAGAGGAGGTATTATTAATCTCAAAATAGGACCTATTTAGTTAACTATCAAAGAGAGACCAGTTAGAGTGTCTTTTAATATCCTACTATTAGGACAGGACAAGGCAATACTAGGAATACCTTAGTTATAGAAGTACAATCTAAAGATTAATTAGGTTACAGGTTAGGTTAATATTAGAGATACTTAATAACGCAAAGTATAATAGTAAACCAAGTTGGTATAGTACTAAGTTAGAGCGACATACAAAGAGACTAAGTAAGGCTTAAGTTATATACCAAAAAGATACCATAAGTATGGTAAAAAGTTATGGTCACTAGAAAGTAAAAAGCTGTTAGAGTATATAGTATAGAACTATAAGATAGAATTAGAAGAGGGAATAAGTCTAAAATTCTTTCTAATTTATAAGCTTACTAAAATAGAGTTAGTAGTGCTTAAGGAGTTTATCTAGGAGAACTTACGCAAGGGATATATTAGACCATTATAGTTATTAGTAGAATATCCAGTACTATTCATCCTAAAGAAAAACGGAAAACTTAGAATGTGTATAGACTATAAATAGTTAAACAGTATTACTAGGAAGGATAGGTATCCTTTACCCTTAATTAGCGAAATCTAAGACAGGATAGGCAACGCAAAGATCTTTATAAAGATAGATCTGAGGTAGGCATACCATTAGATTAGGATTAAGGAAGGTAATAAATAGAAGGCAGCCTTTAGGTCAAAGGAAGGACTATATAAGCTATTAGTTATGCAATTCGGGCTTATAAACATATTAGTAATATTCTAAAAGCGAATTAATAGTGTGTTAGGAGAACACCTAGATAAATTTATTATAGCATATTTTAACGATATTATCATCTACTTAGAGAATAAGGAGGAACATAGAGAACACATTAAATAGGTCTTAAAGAGACTATAAGAAGAACAGATGCTAGTAGCAATTAAGAAATATAAGTTCTTTATAAGGAAAACCAATTTTGTTAAATTTATTATCAAACTAGGCCAGCTTAGTATAGATCTAAAGAAGATCGAGGCTATAGTAAATTGGCAAGAACCAGAGAACGTTATATAGTTAAGATTGTTCCTAGGGTTTTGCAATTACTATAGAAGGTTTATAGCGCAATAGTTAAAGGACATTAAGCCGTTTATATAATTAACAAAGAAAGAAGAACCATGGGTATGGGGAAAGGAATAATAAGAACTATTTAAAAAGGTTAAATAGTTGTTTACCTAGGAGCCAGTTCTTAAGATCTATCAACCAGGTCTAGAGATGGTTATAGAGACAGATGCATTAGACTTTATACTAGGGGTATACTTTATACAGAAATATTAAGATGGATGGCACCCAGTAGCATACTATAGTCGAAAGATAACACTACTAGAGTTGAACTATAACATCTACAACAAGGAGTTATTAGGTATAGTTACAGTATTTAAGAAATAGAGAGCATTCTTATAAGGCATAAAGAAACCATTTATAGTTAAAACGGACTATAAAAACCTTATAGGATTTCTAACAATAAAGGAACTTAACCAAAGACAGGTTAAATGGGTGGAAATGCTTATAGAATACCATTTTGAAATTCAGCATACTAAGGGTATAGATAATACACGAGTAGACGCTCTAAGCAGAAAAGCTAAACTATAAAGTAATGAAAAGCTATTAGGAGCTTTATTACGAAGGGATTAAAATGGATTAATTAGGTATAATTATCTAAAGATTACAGCGACTAAAGAAAGTTAGATCCATAAATTACTAGAGAGTAATTAGATATAGAAGATCTAAGAAGTATAGGTAGAGGATTTAGACTTAGAGTAATATAAAAACAGAGAAGCAATATATATGCCTAAGTCTATCGCAGAAGAATTTATTAAGGAATTCCATAAGGGAATAACATAAGGACATAACAAAGCTATAGGCTTAGTGTTAAAACTTTAAAAGGAATACATTATTTAAGAAATCTGGGGACTAGCAAGATAAGTCATAAAGAAATATCTAAATTGCTAAAGAAATAAACCAACAAGGTATAAGCCGTATAGAGGGCTATAACTTATTAAAATACCAGGAAGACTATAGGAGGTTATATTATAAGACTTTATTGTTAAGTTACTAAAGTTAAGGGATCCTATTACAGGACAAGATTATAACGCGATTTTAGTAATAGTGGACAAGCTAACAAAGTAGGGATACTTTATAGTATGCACTAAAGAGATATCAGTAGAAGATGTCGCTAGAATCTATATAAAAGAAGTATTTATAAGATATAGAGTACTAGATAAGATTATATTGGACAGAGATCTAAGATTTATAGCAGTATTTTAGGAAGTATTTCTGGCAGAATAAGGAGTTCGCGCAGCTATATCTATAGTGTATTATCTGCAAACGGACGGATAAACAGAAAGACTAAACTAGACACTAGAACAGTATCTAAAGCATTATATTAATTACGCATAGAATAATTGGGTATCGCTATTACCAGTTACACAGTTTACATATAATGCAACACTATAAGAAGGAATGGGGACATTACCATTCAAGGCGAATTACGGATATAAGCTAAGAACATTATTATTGCTACATTAAGCAAAAAATACAAGTAGCACAGCTAAGTAAAGAATGGAGATGTTAATAAATCTTTATATAGACCTTAAAGCAACAGCTAAACTAGTACAAGAACGAATAAAAAGGTACTATAATACTAAGAGATCTAAGGGACCAGATCTTAAGGAGGGAGATAAAGTATAGCTACTATATAAAAATTTTAAGAGTTGACGACTAAGCAAGAAGTTGGACTATATTAGACTAGGACCTTTTGAAATTAAGCAAAGAATTTTATTAGTTATATATAAGTTAAACCTACTAGCCAAAATAAGGATCTACCTGGTATAATATATAGCAATGCTAGAACCAGTATATAGGAACATTAAACCACTAGTATACAAAGCAGACACGTATAGAGGAAGGGAGGAAGACGAATAGTAAGTTTTAAAGATTATTAGTTACAAGGATGTAGATAACAAAATATAGTATAAGGTAAAGTGGATAGGCTATAGTAAGACTACCTAGGAACTACTAAGCAACCTAGAAAACGCTATAGGAAAGGTACAGGAGTATTAGAAGAAAAAGGGTTAGGCAGCATTAATAAGGAAGAATTGCCAAAGAACGAGTCACCTAAGGGGGACCTAAGAGGAGCACCTGCTGAGCTACTTGGAGTTGTTTCCATTGCAGGAGGAGAACTAGTCCTTTTATTACCTAGCTTAGACAAACCCTGTTAAACAAGTTTCCACTCCTTAGAATGAACCTTCTCACGCACTTTCTCAAGACGAAGCAGACAAGCGTAAGCAGAGGCACGGGCTTTAAGGGCATAACGCTCCTCGTCTCTCACCCACTTAGCGCAAGCGTGGTCTTCGTCCTGGAGACGACGAATCTCGCCCAGGGCACTTAAGAGCTTACCGTCAAGTTTCGCAGCGGCAGATTAAACACGAGACCCTATAACAAGTTACTCAGGGAACTCAAAGACTGTTAAGAGTTATAGGACGCGCACACTTAGCGTTAGAGATAGAGCGAATATCGCAAGACAAATAAACGTTTACTTTAGTGCACTCTGAACAAGAGGAAGGTTATTAGGCAGAAGGACTTGCCAGCGCAACACAAACTAACCCCTCTTTCGCACAACGAGAATATGGAGACGGCATTATCTTACCTAGCGACAGTATAGAGGAAACCGTACGCGCACAACAAAGGGTTAAAGAAAAAGAAGAAGCTTTAGGTATAATAAATAAGGATATTAACCAGATTAATTAAACGGACATTACACCTCTAGTAGACAACTTGGAGATATTAGGAATCTTTAAGAACGAAGATAAAGAGGAGGGAGATAGTGTTACGGACGCTTTAAGTACAATATTACAACTACTTAGAGAAGAGTTGGAGGAAGCTAGTTGGTTAATATAGGCATAGTCTAGGATGGATCCGGTGGAACCATATAACGAGGAATGGTAGCCAAGGTCATATAATATAATCTATATAATCTGTGTAATCTGTGTGATCCATAGGACAGAGTAGACAGAGTAGACAGAGCAAACGGAGCGAAGGGATTTCTTAGGCGTAAGGTTATGTATTTAAAGGACCACAGTCTCTACCCAGATAGTTCTCTCTTCGTAGTGAATCTTAGAATACAATTAGAGTTAATCTATTGGGCAACCACTCCACCAGTTATTATTACGTTGTTGATATTGTTCTTACCTATATACCCAGCCCATTGACAGAACCCACCGTAGTTCCTGCTACAAGGTTCCGTTACACCATATCCTTAATATATTACGGCTGCTAATCTAGAGCGGCAATTAGCTTTGTTGTAATACACTAGCAAGGGTAGATTAAAGCCAGTAATATAGGAAGCCTTTATATTAAGCACCGAATAAGCATATAATAATAGGGGAGGCCATATCAGTAGGGGTCCTTATAGTTATAGTTATCCTACTTCTACTCCCAATTAGCCCACTCCTGCTTTTCCTTATTTGTTAAAGCTCTCGCGTCACACATAGAGTTAAAGATTCGCTAAAGCGCGTAGTATATTACTATACCATTAATCTGCGCGAAGTGGTGTTAAAAAAGGTCTAGGGTAATAATTTAGGGGAGGGACATTTTAGACGTATATTTGGATTTAATTAACTCCTTATATAATATTAAAATCCACCTCTTTAGCTTAATTATAGTATCATTAAGGCTTAATTAATAATTGGTAAAGCATTTTAATTCTCTATTAATACCCTCACCTTATTAGCTTGCCGCTGTACCTAAATTTAGAAGGTATCTAGTGAGGGAGTAAGCGGTTAAGGAAAAGTCAACGTTAAAATAAGGTTTTTAAGCTGGAGAGTAGGATGCTTAAAGGCATTCTAGAGGTAAGCTTTACTATAGGCCGGCCTATAGTAAAATTCATTTCTAGGATGCCCTTTAGCATCCTGTTCCCTAGCTTAAAATAAAACTTACCTAATATAGCAGGTAATCATCTGGCTCTCCTTTTTAATGTATATAGTCTAAAACCACACCTTATTATATGGGTGTAGCTTATCTAGGACTGCCTTTTAATTAGCTTTAAGCTCTGCTACCATTTTAGATTTTAGGTAGGGCTAAAATAGTTCCTTTACTACCTTTCTCTCTTCCGCTAAGTAGCTATATAGCCTCTTAACCTTTGTCTAGATCCCCTTATTAATCCGCTTCTTTATTACCTTCGCAGTATGCCACTAGCAGTACTGGAGAATAACTGTAATTAACTGCCCTACTAATAAGGCGGCTGCAAGGCCCTTACTAAAATCAGCGATAATAACTTTAGGTAGCTGTTTCCAAAGTTTCTACTAAGCAGACTCTAGTAAAAAGGTCTAATTTAGCTAAGACTCGCTCTTAATAAACAACTATATTGCTAGAAAAGAGGACCCCATATTAGTAACGCTAGTAATAATAGCCAATAGGAGCTTGGATTAATTGGTATTAAATATAGCATCCATTTAGCAGCTAAAGTTGGTAATAAACCTCTGCGCTAAATCTACCTGGATAGGAAGCCAGAACATAAGCTGCTAGAGACTCCGGGCAATTAAACGACCTAATTCTGGATTAATTATATAGGTATATTAAGACCAGTACTTAAATCTATGCTAGTAGAGAAGTAGCTTAAGTGCGCCAAGCGCTCGCGGCTGGCCCTTAGCTCTACTAGGAAGGCCGCTTAACGATTACGTTAAGCTATAGTATTTCTTCTTACTTATATGTAACTCTTAGGCAGAAAGCTAACGCTATATAGTAAGATAGGTCTCTTAAGTTGCCCTAAGAGCGTAGGCTGCTGTAGCTGCCTCTTTAGCCTCTGGTAGTTGATCCTGGTGGCCAATATAAGCAAGAGGATTTGCAACGAAGTCGTGTTCTAAAGCCTCTAGAGTATCTAGATTAGAGTGCTTGGCATGCCTAATAGTTGCCACCCATCTTTTAATATTACCTATATGGCTAGGAAGCTTCTTCTAGGCCACCTAAATATACCAGCCGCAGTTTTTTTGGTGTACCTTAGTGGCCTCTTGCTGCTAGTTGCTATTTTTACCACGGAAGTCGTCTAACTTATAGTAATTCTGGGTGTGCATACTATGGTATTTGCAGCTAAAGATACAGTGTAGCTATAGGGCAGTTTCATTACTAGAGGATAGTATAATAATAAAGAAGCCTTTACTAAAAGCATAGTCCTAGTACTGGTTAAACGCGGCATCAGTATCCTTAAAGATCTCGCCATCGTACGGCTCTAGAAGGTAGTAGGCGGGCATAGAGTTAACCACCTTTTTTACTACTAGAGCTAGGTCCTGGTGCAACTGGGGGTTCAGCTGCCACTCTAGACGTTGGATCTCAACTTCTGGCGATGGTAATTAAAGCCACAGTAAAAGAGGATTATTTATATTGTGTACTAAAGCAGTGGAAGCAGCGTGATATTTATAATAGCTAGGGGGTAGAGTTATAGGAGGGGGCAGAGGAGAGAATGACTCCTGCGCAGAGGCCTGCGCTGAGCTCTCTACAACCGCCCAACAATTGTGCACTGTACGCCATAGCTGGCAAAACTAGGATGGAGTTAACGGAGCCTAAGGAACCTTATGCTAAGTGGCCGGAACAGCCTAACAAAGGGGGGGTGGAATATTAAGGATTTCAATAGGGTTGCTCTGGCGGTTACTAGGTTTTCGCACTAGGGCAGTAGAGGCAGTATAGGCAGTAGGGCGACGCTGTAGGAGCTTATTGACATTAGGAAGAGTCAAATTAATATCAAACAAAGAGCTATCGGCTATGCTATACAGTAGGAAGCTGATATAGGCTTTGCAAGGTATAGATTTAGAGCAACTTTATAGTAGAAAACCTCTAGAAACTTGCTGTTAAAGTTATCTAATTTAGCGTTATATCTTCAAGCCTAGCACTAATGTTTACTTTATAAGCTGTTTAGGACTTTTAGTCTGCATAATAAGCTATCAATTCCGTGCCCTAGACTAGTCTATTTACTATATAGTTGCATAGATATTCTATGGCGTAAGTTGCGGTGAGGACATGCTTTTTTGAAGTTCTTCCGCATTCTTGATAGCGGCCCGTGCGGGACTTAGTAAGCGCTTACTAATCTTGTATGTGTGGGATGTATGTGCCCGGAGACTGCCCGGGAGCAGTTTGACCACCGCCTCGTGCCCGTTCTCCGCTGCCCGCGACAGCGGCGTCTGTCCGTAGAGAGAATCCTTGGCATTCACGTCGACCCAGTCGTTCGCAAGGAGCAGTTTAACCATCGCCTCGTGCCCGTTCTCCGCTGCCCGCGACAGCGGCGTCTGTCTGTAGAGAGAATCCTTGTCATTCACGTTGACCTGGTCGTTCGCAAGGAGCAGTTTAACCACTGCCTCGTGCCTGTTCTCCGCTGCCCGCGACAGCGGCGTTCGTCCGTAGACAGCATTCTCCGCTCTCCACAAGCGCCAACGGTCTGGCAGAATCCTTGGCGTTCACGTCGACCCGGTCGTTCATGAGGAGAAGTTTAACCACTGCCTCGTGCCGGTTCCCCGCTGCCAACCACAGCGGCGTCCGTCCGGCAGGATCCTTGGCGTCCATGTTGACCCGGTCATTCGCGAGGAGAAGTTTGACTACCGCATCGTGCCCGTTCTCCGCTGCCTGCGACAGCAGCATTCGTCCTTCGTCGTTAGATTCCTGGTCGACGCTGCGCTGCAAATAAATCCATTGTCTATTGGTTGCGCTGGCAGTTTCGGAAGACCATAGAAGAGAGATAACATCGTCGGTAGCGCGATAATGCATCGTTAGAATAGAGAAACCGAAAGCCGTAATGAGAAAGCGAGGACGAAATGCAGTTTCTGTGCTCGTATTATACGCTTCGAGGATACCCCCCACAACCACTACCTGCAAGGCAGAAAGTTTTCGCCCCGGATTCCCCAAAGGCAAAATTGTTTACGCCTTAAGGGCTTTTATTGGCTGTGCTCTTAGGGCCGTGATGACTCTTCGCTTAATGCACTTAGTGGCCTCCAAGCACCTGGGTATCAGCATAAGGTTCCAACAGGAGCCATTGCAGAAAGTACTTGCAGGCCCAAGCGGGTGCTTGCCTTGTCGCCCCGCGACACCGAGTAATCAAAGGCAGGCAATAGTTTTGCTATCTTTTCTCGAGGAAGACAAAAAACACGAAAAACACGCAAGTAGTCCCTCCGTGCCTCAGGCTGCGAAGATACTTTAGCGGAGATCCGCGTTTCATCGCTACCTGTCTAGTCCGCCCACGGGAAAATTAGTGGCATTTCCAGCACCTAAATTTGCCTTGAAGCTCTCTGCGGCCACACCCTTGTACGTAAACTCTGAGCTTTTGCATTCGCCTTATACCTAATAGAATAAGTAACTAATGGCGAATATTATGCTGAGTAACGGGCAACCCGGGGATTCTTTCGCTTGGGCTAGTTACTAAACTTAATGCTAGGAAGGTCTCAGTCGTCACGAAGAACGAATCTATATACTAGCGAGGCTATCACGCGATCGCAGGAAGCCCCTACTAACAATACCTAATAAAAATGTCTGCCTGACGATATGCACTGCATCTTATCGATGTCACTGGTACCTCAGCGCCTGTAGTCTCTAAATCATCACAGCCCATACCCTCTCATCCACCTCAATTCAGCCGCCTGCCTTTCCAATGCCCTCCTCAACTCTCTGCCATAAACCCTCTCTTTCCGCATTTGCTCCATCTCGTGTGCCGTTTGCGCCCGCTCATCCAGACCATCCACGCTAAATACAGGCTCGTGCCCAAACCCAACTATTCCCAACCTTCCGTCTCCAGTCCAGATAACCAAGTTATCCTGCCCCAACGGCGCCTCACCGCTCCCAGCAAACCCTGTTGCTACTGTGGGCACAATCTTCTGCACGATATCGCCCCAGCCTGACTCCAGTGCCATTGCCTGGACCGCAGTCGGATTGTCGCCGTTGATGTTGAAGTGCCGCACAGGCGTGAAACCGTCGCGCTCGACCCACTTCAAGTTCCCATCGCCGTCGGAGAAGACAAGGCGCGTGCCGTGGGGCGCGGCGCAGAGCAGCTTAGAGCTTGACGCCGTCTGGCGATTGTGATAGTAGAAGTTTTGGTTGCGCGTCGCGCGGCTGTCGGACGAGATAATGGATCGGGCTGGGTCTGATGACAGGCTGTAGAGCTCTAGGGAGCCTTTCCCCTTGTACTCGCCCGCAGTGATAATAGTATGACCCGGTATTGACTTGGCTTCGCGCATGGCGGCGGGGGAGGCCATGCTGCGCGTGAGGCGGAGGTCTAGCGGCACGAATGGATGCGGGATTGCTGTTATGCAGGAGAGCCGAGCGCCCGAATGGACGGTCCCGCGCAGTCGTGGGAAGAAGCGCCGGTCGTAATTTAAGAAGCTAGTGAAGCGGCCGGCTACCCAGATGTCGCCATTGCCATCCCAGTCGAGGGTTGTGGGTAGGTGAAGGATTGATAGAGCGCCGGGTTGGGAGAGCGAGACGTGCCCGCCAAAGTCGCCAGTTTGGAGGCGGTGGAAGTCGGCTTTGGGAGGCGTGCCAGCTATCAGTTCACACCTAGAAGACGAGCCAACGCCAAGGTTTTGTGCGGGCTTGCGGGTGTCGTGGAGGTGGAGAGTCCAATTAGTCCCAACTGTGAGTGGGGTGGGGTGTTTTGCTTCGGATAACGCGGTTATAGGGAATGGATATGGTCTCCGGGAGATAACTTGAAGTGTGAATAGGTCGACCTCATTAAGCACGTTCTGAACAGCAAAGAACCCTTTCTTTTGCCTGCTGTCTATGCTGACACATTCAACTGCTCCGGTTTCAGTCATAATAGCTTTACTTTGCGTAAGCCGAGTTTCTTGGTCTAGGTCTGGGCCTCTGTTCGACAGTAAGCCAATTGGACTCCTTCCTATGATCCCGCCTTGCCGATTGTGACTCCCGGAAGCATCCCATATGCACACGCTTCCATCCTCCAGGGGCGCAACCACTTTATCAGCAAGATGTCCAGCATCATCAAATAGTATTCCCATTCCAGTAGCCTCATGGTGTAGCTTCTCTTCCCGGTGACCATACTGCGCATTCTGAAACCAACTTATTGAATGTGGTGCATGCCTCTGTATAAATTCCTGGTAGAAGTTTGTCTTTTCACCCAGACAGGAGGGGTCCCAGTTTGCGCGAAGTGCAATTTTCCTTTGGGCAGCAGCCCGATATGCCTGAATTTCCGCATTTGGTGCACTGGTACCATATACAGGAGCAGGTGTTCCCGAAAGAGTATCCATTGCTCGTGCCAGTTCTGCTAACCGGGGGTCCATGTGCGAGTAGAGTTGCTGGCGGCGGCGGCGCACCTCCGCAACAGAATGCTCGAAACATAATGTTTTCCAGAGGTTATTGTCGCGGGCGACATTGAGGAAGTGGCGCGAGACGTATTGGAGGTTCACAAGGTCTGGAGGCCCGAGGACTGCATTGAAGGATATATCAGATTAGTACTGGAGGACATATCTGAGGTGTTTAACACTTACAGGCCACGATTTGGAGCAGAATCTCTACGGGCAGGGTTTCCATTATAGTAATATATGCATGTGAGGGTATGAGGGTGTCAGGACGAAGTTGGGAGAGGAATTGGAATTGTGGGTAGTTGTATGGGCGGGGATTCTTTATCACCACTCCGCCCTCAGCCCTTGGTCGGAATTCCTCCGAAAGGGCTGACGCAAACGATCCCTGCTGCTGTATTAGACGACCCCTTAGTGCATCTTAGACCATCTAATCTATCATCTCCAAACGTCGAGGATAATTATTATGAGTCTTCTTCTCTTTACAGCCCTAATTCATCAACCTTCACCTCAAACACGAAATATGTGAGCACTACTCAATTGCACTAGAAAATCTGCGAAGCTGGCTTTGTAGTAAAATCTCCGGCCGAACCCTATCAAACGATCCTCAGAGCTTCTCAACAATCCAAATATACAATACTCAGCAGCTTCATAATCCGCTCGGCGGTTTTATCTAAAGTCGCGCATTTCTCAATAGCAATTCACACACCACACCTTAATTTAATCTCGATTCGTGGAGGTCAAATCCTGAACGTGGGAAAAGTGCTGAAGTAATTGCTTATTCGAGTATTACTGGGGTTAAAATTAGAGAGCAAGGATGTCACCTTCTCTCTAGAGAGGCTGCTATCTTCGGGAATGATAAATGGCAATCCAAGTAAGAAAATAGCAACTTTCGATCTCTTCAACGAAGACCCCGATATTGACACCGTAAAAGTTCTGCTCAGCTTTCTCAGAAATTATCCTAGCATAAAGCAGCGACCGGGACTTTACTAGGTCAAGGTTTGTTCAATGTATTCGGGTACAGACCCAAGATATGAGACATATGAAAGCATGGATCACTATATTGCGCTTGGCACAGAGTTTTGATAATATTTACATATCGGGGTCCTCATTGCAATAGCCCTGGCAATCACTGTGTGCGCTTCCGGAATGAGCATTGGAGATTTGTGAAGGGGGATTTGAGGATTGGGGCTCAGCCCAAATTGATGACAACAAGCCTTTGGAAACTTGCGGCACAGTTGATAGAAAAGATGGAAGCAAAACATCCAGAAACGCAGGTCAAAGACAATCTTGGGTTGGCCATCGCACAGGAGCCCTTCTTTTAGCAATTTATTCCTCGGCTTGGTACTGCTATCATGATCCTCTGCTTCACTACCCGGGCCAAATACTTGATATACGCCCTACTCTACAGCACCAATGACCTGAATAGGCTCCTCTCAAGTAATTATACTTAATATGGAAACGGACGCAGCATGTTTGATTGCATTGGAAAGGGAAACAACCCAAGAGTTTTGGGGCTGTTCAATTCGAGAAGCAATCGGTGCATAGATCGGCGGAGGGCCTGGCGTTTTGGCGTTTCGGCTGGGGTTTCAACGAATGCGGTAAAAGGTGCCTAAATACACGGCTGAAAGCGCGTGTTGATCGCGCAGATCAAACCACGCGGATTTGTACCCAAAAATAAGTTAAAGTACGTAAAAGTAGTCGTGCTTACTACTTTAAAGGCATAAAATTGCGCCGTTGATCGACACGTGCTTTCAACCAGATGCGCCAAAGTGGTGTACTTTCTGGCAATATATTTTAATGTTTCTGGAGATGAAGAACTTCTATTGAATGGAACATAGCGAACCGGAAAAGTCGATAGAATGGAAGTCCTGGAAATAGACTCGTCACGCGTGACTGGATCGTAGGTATGTGCACTACGCACGTGCATACTGCTCCTTATAACCAACGAATTCTCCACCAAGGTCTGAGAGTTTATGGTCCAAGCTTTGGTGGTACGTAGCTCAAAATCTTGCCTCACTGCCAAACCTTACATACTCCTCTAGGTCTAATTATCTCTAAAATGCTACGAGGTAAAAGCTCTTTATCTTCTCTATCGCCTCCACGTTGTGCTAATATCGTAGCTTTATTATACAAGAAAATTGGACATGAGCAGTTGGTCAGTCTAAAATCTACAAAGATACGTTTTAAAATCCAACTCGCGTTTTACGATAATATATCTTGCCCCTTAGTATTCTTAGTAGGGGGTTATAATCTATACAAATAGAGATATAATTGCCTAAAGAATCTATTGCATCAATAAAATATATAATACTCTTGTGGTTGGGACATAGTTCGTAAAAAAGGACAAAAATCGATTTTTAAAACATTCAGTTTGTACCAAAAAGCTCTCAGACGCTCGAGGGAGAATTTAAGGGGTATATGGAGCAGTATGCACGTGCCTCCGCCCCGTAACCAAATTCTACTACGGAATGAGAGAAAACCTTAGCTAGACTTCTTCCTGACCCATCCTCTGACTCCTCTTTAAATTGGTGCTGCCGGCATACCGTCTCGATCTCGAAGTAATTAGTGATCTTACGAAATAGTGTTCGCTGCTCTACTAAGTAATATCACAATGCAAGACCCATAATCGTTTCTGGGGCACAAGCTGCTACTTCTAGATTCTAATCAGTTAAAAGTGGCAGTGCAGTTCAAGTGTCATCCGGTGTTGCATAGTGCGATCCTCTATGAATTCATTTGGGGGCCAAATTCAGGATTCTGTCCGTGAGTCGTGGATTGCCCATCAACTTCCTTCTGCCACCGTGCTGGCGGCCCGCCTTATATGTTGCCGACGAATTTTAGAACACATTTTCCCGCTTATGCCAATTAGCGCTTATCGCACTTATCAAATCCTTTGGTGCTTTGGTTTCGTGTTGGATTCGAGATGCTCCGAAACTTGAGTGTGGCTGAGCCGCGAAGCTGAGCTGCATCCTCCGACAATGGGGAACTCGTAGCGAGCTGACAGCGCTTGATGGGCTGCTAGATTTTGGCCATTTTCGAGATCTGGTTGGAGATGCATGCCCCCAAGAGATGTTGCCACCTGAAGGCCATAATTATTTGTTCTTCTGTCGAGGTGCTCGTATTCGGCCCCCTCACGAAATGGGAAGGGTGCCAACAATCAGCCGCAGAATGGAACAACTGGAGCGTGCTCAACCACGCTCTGCAATGTGGCTGCGGCATGGACTCCGCCATCGTGCACGCCGCCCGCCGACATCACCAAACTTGTTGGGATAAGTACTAGATCCAGGCACCGAAGCGACCGAGACTCGTCTTCATCTTTCTCGAACTGGACGTCGCAGCTGTCTCTCTGCTCTTTGCTTCCGAGGCCTTGTAGATGGCTGATTCCTCTAACTCAACCAGAAACCTCCTACCAAGCCGTGGGCGTCCCTCACAAAGCTCCATTCGGCAACAGAATCCCAGAAAGATTCCATGGCTTGCTATTCTCTGTATCGTTCTGTTAATGGCGTCCGTGGTTGTATCCATAGCCATAGTATCATTGTCACATCGTCAGCCAGTCGCATCATGGAAGATTTCACCCGCAGTATTACTTTCGGTCATGTCATCCATTTTCGTTCTCACACTCGAGGTTCTAGTCGCCATTGGGCTCACCATATGCTGGTGGCGGAGCGCAGCAAATGGAACTACCCTAAAGCGTCTCCACTACATCTGGGACGGCTCAAACCTTTTGAACTTAGTGCCCGCTGCTATGGCTGGCGTCGATACTAGGAGGGTTGCTCTAACAGCCGTTGTCATCGCCCTAGCCAAATTTGCGACTGGCCCATTGTTACAACGCTCTACACATTCCAGGAATCATCTCGTTGGGGAAGATGTCACAATCAAAATGCACATAGCACAACAGATCCCCGATGGATGGTTCGGAACACAAGGCATCCCTGGCCCCTCTGGTTTCGCTACCCTGCAAGAGTGGTATCTGAACAGCACCATCAGTACCCCAACAGACGCCGGGTTTTACTGCAAAGGCAACGGAACTTGCGGGGGCAGCGTAACAGGCGCAGGGATTAACTGGGGCTGCGACTCAACTTCTCGGACTCTGAATCTGCTGGATCCAGTGAACAAAAACACGGTCGTTTTTAATATCACCTCCGACATGAATTACAATTACGGCCAGCCCATGCTCTTCCTATCAGCGGTGTATCTCTCAAATGTTGATGGTTCATGCATTGGGACTATCACCACCGACACTTGCAACATAATTGCAGCAACCGTGGAGTATCCAGTTCTTATCCAAAATACGACAGTAACTCTAAACCACAACAACCTCCTAACAAATCGTTCCGTCGTATCCAACTACACCTCTGAAGGCGACCAAAATTCCACCACACCTAACAGCACTCTCGCCGGGCCTCTGATAGGTCTCAACTCGTTCATGGGGAATCACATCTTCACTTCGACCAAGCTCAATTACCCTCCTAAAACATACGACGGCGTCAACTCAATCGCAGATCTCTTCTACGACCCGAATCCCAGCCACTACACGTCCTACGCGTACGAGAACTGCGGCCTCAAATGGTCAAAGCCCACAGACTACGTCATAGCCTCCTTCACCGAATTCATGTTCCGCGCTGCTCTGGACGTGGGCCACAACGAATCGCTCTTCTCCAACAAGGACCTCCAAAACTTCACCCTGGGCTTCGCAGGCACGGAGCTGCGCTATAGCTCCGACTTCGGCTACCTCGCCGGCGCCATCGTCCTCATGCTGCTCGGCCTGCTAGGCGTCTTCGTGCTCCTCTGGGGCTGGTGGGAGCTCGGGCGGCCCGTGACGCTCAGTCCGCTTGAGACTGCCAAGGCGTTTGGGGCCCCGATGCTGCTAGGGGCCGGGTATACGAGAGATGTGAAAACAATTATAGAGGAGATTGGGAATGAGAAGGTGGCACATGATGGCGACGAGATGATTTGGAATGGGGTCATGAGCGCGTCGGCTAGGTGGGAGATGGGGCAGGTGCCGAGGGTGAGGAGTAGGAATGGGAGTGCTGGAAGTGGATACGATAGCCCGAGCGGCGGGAGTGTGCATGGGAATGATGAAGGGGGGAATCCATTTGGAAATGAGCATGCGATTATTAGCGGGGGAAGGGCTAGGAATCTTGGAGATGATGGAAGTGGTGGAGGTGGTAGAGGGAGAGGAAAAGGCAAGATGAGAGCTAGTACGCGGTTGAGGACGATTGATGAGATTTCGGTATAAAAGTTCTTTTCACTTGAGAATGATCTAGTTTGAGCGAGTTTGTTTTTTTGTTGCTGGTTTCGGATTGAGTATAACTTGCTCTTCGTTGAAGCCGGAACGTGGAGAGATACCCTTGGATAGAATGAATTCAGCCTTGCAAAGGCCGCCTGAGATACCAGTTAACCAGAATACTGAGAAAAAGAAGCCTGTTTAGCAGTATATTTGCGGGTCCTTTCATAGGCTTCAATATTACTAAGCAAGATTGCTTAAGCGTTATTGTTTGTTAGTTATACGACAATCTACCTGATGCTGTGATGGGTTTCTTCGAAAAAAGCTTGGTGCTGTCCCATCTACAGCACCCAGGCGCGTCCGGTGGTTAGCGTTAACTTTCCTTAAACAGCAAAAATACCAAAACTTCCCCTACATAAAGGCCGTGCAGAGTTGACAGGAGGGTGTAAGTTAGTGTCTCAGAGGCAGCATCAATCTCCACAAGCTCTATATTCTCCCTGATTAAAGCAGTTTTACGAATATGTTAACACTCTACCTATCCAGAATACCAGTGAATTTTCACGACTTGATTCGGTCCGGCACTAGGCGTCTGGCCAGACCGATGATTGGATGCCGATCACCACGCTAGGGCCCTTTTGATCATCGTGAACTCGGCTACTCCTCAATTCCTTCCTTCATAAACGAATGCCAGATACTGCCTTCTGGAAATTCTAGCTCATCATCATGACTTCTCCAGCCTCACCAACTACTGAACCGCCAGTGTTCGAGCTCGGCACGACTCTTGAAATTCCACCCGCAGCAGGACTCGAGCAAAACCAAGAACTGCCATTCAGCATTGCCAATTTCAAAAAGGCCGTTACAGACCGTCTACAAGCTCTGGACGGTGGTAATGACGCGCAGCTACGGATCGTTTTTTCGGACTTCGACTACTCAAAGCTAAAGTATATCAACCGACTCCGTTACCCACGCATCCCAAGTTGGTGTAGACACAGTAATCATTCGGATTGAACAAAGCTTCGGTTGAGTTGCTCAATCCTCACTACACTTACCTGGAAATCTTCCGGCTGAACTTTTAGCGACCAGTGTCTTCGAGGCTGGGCTTCTATCACTATGTAGGTTTTATCCCCTAACACGTTAATTCGGGTCCTCAGGTTACCGATAGAGATTGACCAATCAGATCAGCTGAATTCGGTGCCCGTACTCAGGAATATGAGGCTGCCATGTGTGTTTAAATCCTTCCAGTAGTCTTTAATAGCCGGCTCTATAGTAATTCCTATATGAATAAGCATTCCGAAGTACGCGTAGAGTACATATTGGCTGCTATGTGCGTAGGTATTCTGCTTCCTTGTCTAGCGGATAGAGCTCCACGGGCTTATTTACCCACTCTACAAGCTTACCTATAACCTCATCCATAAAGGATAGTCTAAATAACTCGAAAAGATTGTGTATATTAACGTTAGAAGGGAGGTTTGGAGAGCCATGGTCGTCCTAATTGTTAATATGGAGAGGTTCGAATTTGGGCAACGGCCAAGGTTTGGCCATCTTATTAGGGGAACGTTATATCGAGTCTTCTGAACGAGGTCTACATCAATTCTAGCACGATTAGAAGGTATGGTGGCAGTATAATTGATGATTGAATTTTATATAGATATACGTGTTGTTTTGAAAACGGTGCTCCGCACGGACTACTTACGTTAAAGGATACGTCTCTGATAAGGCTACGCTAAGTTGATCTTTAGCGATGCGCTCAACAATACTCAAATTTCTCGGGTTTCTGAAACCATTGGAAGTACCGATCCAGCTCCACCAGGAAACACATCTAGCTTCCGGTATGTAAAACGATATGTGGCTCGCACTCCATTCAATTCATGAATATGCGAAAGGCCGTAACTTATTGCCACAAGTTTCCAGTCCAACGTTCATGCATTTCGAAAATGTCTGATCTAGACGTACAGAATGTCAAAACCAGCCATTGCTAACAATACTGGGGTTTCTGAGGGTATTCACGTGAGACCCACATGACAAGGTATATGCATCTGTAGGAATAGCAGGTGATGTGAGCGAAGCTGATCTAATCCCGGACTATACAAAATCTGTTGAGGAAGTTTATATGGACGTTGTTAAATTTCACCTCCAGTGCCTCGAAAGGCCCAGTCCACTAGGTTCCAGATTTATGACTGCGGGGCATGCTCTTGAATTCCTGGCATACGTCGTCCGACGTCCTAAAGGACCAGAAGGGATAGATTATACTGTAGGCAACTTAACACTTTCTTGGATGCCGGGCTGGAGGACTCCAATCTTCCACGCCCTTTCCTAGATTTTACAAAATCTCTGTGGTTGCTAAAGAAAGAGTATACAATGTATCTGGTCCCAGGAAAGCGAATGTAACTATCAAAGGCAGCATTCTTGGGCCTTGAGGGCTCATTTTGGATACGATTATCGAGGTCGGGCCAACAGCTCCCTATTATCAACCATCCTACGAAACTCTCATCAAACGCTGAGACCTTCACGCCCTCATGAGGAGTATTTTACCGGAGAGACTCGTCAGGAAGCTTTCGACCACATTGTGGTAGCGGACGTAATGTAAGGGGATAATCACCCCCGGCGCGGCTTCGCTGTTGATTGGAGGCTGATTAACACTCCATTCCCTACACTCAGCGCTTAAGCAATTTTAAAATTGCAAATGCAAAGACTATCTGGGTATAGGCCCAGCTGCTGCGGAGGTCGGTGACTGTGTTTTGTATTTTTTTTGGAGGGCGGGTTCTGTATGTCATAAGATCTAGAGAGAATGGGCATTATGAATTCATAGGCGAATGCTATGTTCATGGTGTGATGGATGGCGAAGCAGTCAAAAGCTGCGACTCAGGGAGGACCACAGAGTGGAATTTTAGGATTGTCTGATTTACGCGCCATTTCCATTATTGTGGTTTCTTGCAAGTCTGCTTTGAGCAAAACTGTTCTCTTACATACCTCCTATCCTTCTTTCGCGTACGTTGTCACGTTGGCAACATCGCGCCGGCGCTTAATGTATGGTCAAATCAAATCTTGCGAAAGACTCTCATTGGGAACGCGAATTTATAGGCTTGATTCTGCCCCCCTACCTTGTTCTAGTACAAATACCCACTCATACTCGTAAACATTAACATCACATCGCATCGTCGACGATCCAAAGCACGCGCAATTAAGGCAAGAAAGCAGCAAACGCCCTTCAAACGCTCGATGAATGAACAGAAAAAGGATGGGATATATTCAATACAGAAGAATAAACCAGGAGCGAGACAAGAGATGCCCCAGTTAACCTCCCACTATCCAGCCTCCCATAAAGGCCAGTTTTTACGCGGATATACACCATGGACTGACCGCAACGGCTCTATTAATTCCTGATTAAACGCCTACAGAATCCAACACTACAATATCCAGAGCACCAACTATGCCTCTTTCCTTCTCCGCACTCCTTCCTAACTCACTAGCGCCTCCATTTTTTTTTCTGCCTATGCTGCAAAGCCGGGCCTCCACGCTGGATGCACGTCACTCATACCCGTCATTGACGGAGCCACAGAACGGGGTACAGCGGAGACAACGTACGACACACCATCATCGGAGATGTATGACGGTGGCCTAGGCTCATGGCTAGCAGACCCCTCTTCAACATGCAGCTGTTGCGGCGAAGAAACGGAGCCAGAGCGCAAGTTGGGGTGGGCAACGGGGAAGGCAGAAGGAGGACGAGTACCGCCAATACCTGTAGCCTGGTCGGCACGCTGCCAATGCAGGAGATTAGGGTCGACGCGCTGAGAGTGTTTTTAGCAGAGGCTCTTCGTCTGGGGAGGGGTTATGCACGTACCACACTACATCTCCAGAGCCCATAAGCGGGCGGCGGCATGCTGACTGCGCTGACCTCTTTCTCTGGATCCCCTGCTTCATCCCCGCTTCCAGTCGCAATCTCTTCATCACGCGCAAGATGTACTCGGATTGGACGCACGGGCGTGAAACCCTCGGGTCCGGTCATGCTGGGAATGCGAGGGTGGTCTGAGGGAGGATGCAGAGCGAGCATGCAGAGACGGATGAGAGAGTGACAGAAGAAGATTGTTGTGCAGAGAATCACCAGTATGAAGAGGACATGGACTTCCTGGCCGAGGTGCGGGTGGGTAAGAGCGATGGAAAGATCTAGGATTATTGGTTAGCGAATGGTGCATATGAAGAGCTGACAGGGAAAACTTACAAATTGTTAAGACTGTGGTGAGAAAGATCCCTGACATTAGACATGCGGTACATTTACTCCTCGCGGCAGGGCTCTTAATGAATGAGAAGCAAACACTGCGATCTTTCCGCTTACGCACCCAGGCTCGCTGCCGGTGCTTCCTCCGTCGCCGCCGCGTTCGTGTTCGCCGATTGTTAACCAACTCTGCCAGATGTTCAGTTTCCGGATCGACGCTGCCATAATCGGAGCCGTGTCGGACATGCGCGGTCGGCGGTCCTGCGGGTTCGTCTTCTCCTGAAGCAATTTCTCGCATGTATGATCCCGCTGTATACTGAGGGTGTAGAGGAGAGCGGGAGGAAGTTGAGTCGCGTGGCAGGTCAACTTCTGGGACTCCGGGGCCGGGAGGACTGTGGGATCGGCGGAGAAATCCTAATAAGGGAAGCTTTGGTGTGCTGTTATTCGATGGTACCGGGGAGCTGGAGTAGATAGAGCTGCCGTTCAGGATGGATCGCACATTTTGCTGCATAGCAGAGAACCGGGAGGGTGAGGAGGACGAGGGAGAATCCTCCAGCCGCGAGGAGGGCCTGTTGAAGTATGGAAGAGGCATTGTTGAAGAAATTTTACTTCACAAGCAACTATGTCCGAAGGTACCTCCTGAGAGCGATTGGGAACACCAAATCGTCTCCGGTGTTTACTTGACGGCTTGGAAGACGGCACGAGTATTAATCGAGCGTGAGACGGCGCCCTTATATCAAATGCCTGGATTGCCAGCCTAGACACGTGTATTGTTTATCTCAGAGGATTAGGAGCAGCCCACAGCGAATGATGGACTGGCACTACTGGCCATGCGGTAGTTCTCGAGTTGGACCCGGTGGTGGCAGCCGGGGGTGTAGGGAACGGCGGGTGCGAAGAAGTAATGACTGGAGCCCGTCCAATGTCATTCAAGGCTTAATTGTGCATGTTGAAGGATAATCGGTTGGCGGTGAGGGAACTGCCTAGACTCGGAAGATTTGTGAGGAAAGGCCTGCAGCAAAGGCGGGAGAGCCTGTGGAGGCCAGGCGGTCGAGTCTATGTACTAAGACAAGACAAAGAAGCTGTGGAGAGAACGGTCGCTCAAAGCTCGAGGCCAAACGAAAGTGAGAGGTTAAAGAAAAGCGAAACTGTGATCAACAGCAGCTTCCAATAGTGATGACTTAAGAGAGGTACATGGGAGAAGGGAGGAAGTCGCACGATTAGCTGCAAGGACAACTCCAGTGGAGGTCGAGATAGCGATGCATGAGCGCCTGGACTCTTTCTGCTACAAGCGTCGTATCAAGAGCTCGAAGCGGGCACATGAAACGCGTCAAGATTCAGCCCTTCCCGCGACTTAAGCCACAGCCGAAATCAAGGCCCAGTTTCCAGTTCGGGCGTAATTTATCGCGGTATCACGAGCGGGAGCGTTCATTAAGCAGCCATTAAACAGCCATTACGCAGACATTCAGGCACTGTAAGCAAAGCCCTCAGGGTATTTCAAAGCCCCGACTCGGCTAGAGGGCCGGGCTGAAACGTCAGTCGTGCTGAAATGTATTTTGCTGCCGCTAGCGCCAACGGGCCTGGTCTACCAATCATCTACTCCACAACGAAAGCCTCCAAAACATGCCAAGACACTCCCATCTGCAAGCATGAACGTCCAAAATCACAAATACAACAACTTCAAATTTCCTCGATTTGAGTCTGCGTGGCCGAGTACAAGGAATATACACCACCCGATTCCAACGCGTCTTTTACGCGTCGCTTCAGGATCAATTTGTCCAGACGCTGCTCCTGATAACTCAATGTCTCACTGAAGTGTCCACCATGTAAGGTCGGCCTCGCTGTGACACCAACAGCTTCAGCCTCCTGGCCCTAGGCAGCTTCGCCAGAAGCTTGCTTTTGCTCAGTCATCTCGCACAGTTCAAAAGCCACTCGCTCAGAGTTGCCCTGTCTGTACACTCACTTTCCTAATTCTCCAAGCATCAACGTTCGGTCAGACGAGCCGGATAAGACTAAGCCAAGTGGTCAGTAACGTCCAAACAAGCTCGAAGTATTTGTCGTTTGAAACATCTCCCTGGAGCGAGGTGTATCGATGTCCCAGTCTTATAAGAATCAACCGAGAACACTGGTTCGCCGAGTACCCCGCCCACCCGGTTACCTTTGGCATATCAAATAGTTGGCGATCTTTTCGGGAGTCCCTCGGAACGGGTTCACAGATCGATTCAATCACATTTACCCGGCCGGAGAAGCAAACACAAAATACTGCACTTACTAATTGGCTCGTCCCTGGGAGAGAATCGAACATCGTTCACTGCTCCCCTATGGCCCGGAAGCTTGTATAGGAGCTTGCCGCTGTTTGTATCCCACACAACAACACTCTGATCCCCGCTACCCGCAGCAATCTTCCGACCATTCGGGTCCCAGCTTGCTCGGAGAAGGTTCTTCTCTAAACCGACCGGCGCACCGTCATACGTACGAACATGCCGGTCTGTGGGTGCGAAAGGTCGGATGTCCCATGTGCGAACTGTGGAGTCGTGTGAATTTGACAGCAACGTTTGTGAATCTGGCGAGATCTCCAGGGATGTAATTGTGTCTGTGTGGCCGAGCAATGAATATGCTACGGCCTTCTTGCGAAGATCCCAGACTTTGATATCGTTGTCAATGCCTCCAGAGTACAGTTCGTTGCCGGCTTCCGAGATCGTTACTGCCGTTATTGGGAATTCGGTTTCAATAAAGTCGATAGCCTGCTTTTGTCGAGGATCCCAGATCTATTTTGAATCTATCAACACTGCCTCCGCCAAACCTCCGATAAAACTCCCCACTTACCCCAATGTATCCATCGTCAGACCCACTGACCAGGAGTTCCTCTCCTCGTTTATTCACATCCATGCAGTTTATAACCTCTTCATGTCCCACATGCCGACGTATTCTCTGGCCCGTTTCGAGATCCCAACTCGCTAGCATCATGTCGGCTGAAGCGGAGAATATCACCCTAGAGTCTCGGGACCAGTGTAGATCGAGCACTGCTCCTTTGTGCCCGCTTAGGATGCCATAATTGTCGCATTGTCCGTAGGTCCGCCATAGTACTATATTTCATATCAGCTCTAGCCTCGTGATAAGCAAAAGGCAGTAACAGACATATTGTGCGGTCCATCGAGCCGGAAGCGATGTGTTGTCCTGTTGGGTCAAATCGGGTCGCGAAGACCTCTCCAGTATGACCTACAAGCAGCACTATTAGAGAAATGTTTTACAGCAATTGGAATAGTATGGCATACCAGTCAATTCCATTATCGGCGCTTGAAGCGCACTTGTGCGCGGTACCTAATAGTCCCATCTCTACATCAGCCTAGGTGTCCTTTTCCCCATAGTTTAGCTCTGCCTGTGGAATGCGAGAAATCAGCAGAACATTACATACCGCCTGAATAAGCGCGCCATGCTGAGCAGCGCTATTGACTACTGCTACTGGAGAGCTATTGCCCAGATTAGCGTCAGACTTTTGTCGCTTGACCAGCTGGGATGAGCCGAATGAGTCGGCAGCCGGCCGCTTCTCTGCAGACATGGTAGAGTGCAGACTTAAATATAAATAACAAGTGGTCTTAATCTAGTATTGACAGATCGTGGCGGCGAGTGTGACTTGGAGTAGGCACATGTAGGCTGAATCTGTGTTTGGCTTACCTAATAAACTTCCTGCCGTCCATCAGCGCGCATGCAAGGTAAAATCAACGACAAGCCTCGATACACGACCTCACGTAGATTATACGTAATTTAAGTGACTTGGAAAACGCTACTTTAAAATTTCCGGCGAAGCGACACCTTGAAAGCGTGCTCCGAGAGACACGATGGCTTCAACAAAAGCCGCTCGACTGGGCGAAGAGTGAGCTCTTTGACCTAATACACGCGATCGACAGCAGCTAATACTCGTCAGGGTCTGGAAGTAAGTTACCGCTACTACGAATTTATCATTGGTAAAGCCCAGTCTTCTGACTACGATAAGGACTCGAGTGGACAAGGTCAACGCCGAACTTGTAACTCTAACGTACGGCACCATTGTTGCGCAGCTATGCAAAGACTACGAAAGCAATTACGTGGAGGTCAACAAACAGCTGGACAAGATGGGATACAATATAGGACTACGGTTGATTGAAGACTTTCTTGCAAAGTCTAACGCTCCATCATGCTCAAACTTTCGGGAAGTCGCGGAGATGATTTCCAAAGTACGCCTTATGTCTCTGCTTTATTAAACAAGGAAGCTGATTTAGCTAATGCATGGCTTGCCAGGTTGGCTTCAAAATCTTCCTCAACATCACCCCCACTATCACCAACTGGACGAGCGACAACAAGCAGTTTTCCCTGGTGTTTGACGAAAATCCCTTAGCAGACTTCGTGGAGCTTCCGGACGATGGCCGAGCACAGGACGAGCTTTGGTATTCAAACATACTCTGCGGCGTTTTGCGGGGTGCTTTAGAGATGGTAGGCACACTATTTCTCCACATACTGATATACTCGCAAAGGACAATGTTAGGGATTCTTAGGTATACTGTGTAAATTTAAAGTGCTGATATGCTGTATTAAATGCAGGTCCAAATGCAGGTTGAGGCGCACTTCATCAGCGACGTTCTACGCGGAAATGATACCACTGAGATGAGGATATCTCTGATACGATATATCGACGATGAAATGCCTCCGGATGATGAATAATTAGAGACGTCTATTGAAATGTGAAAGTGAAACTACTAGGTTCATGGAGTCAAATATCGGCAGGATATAAGCATTTGGGAAGGAGTTCACGGCGCTTGGCTGTGTGAATACCAGTGATTTAGGAGCCACATCAAGTTGACACACATCACCGTCAATGTCACAACATCCTAGATTTCAAAAGCCTTGATTCCCATGGCAAGCAGGAGTTCTGATTCAAAACCAAGGTCCCTAAGTTGGCCCCCCGAGGCCTGCATGTCTTGGCATTATCTTAAGATCAGATGACATTGACCAGGAGAACGGCATGATTAGTATCAATGGGAATGGCAAAACTCTCATAGGTAGAATACAGTTCCGTGACTCCAAATCAAATATTACTCATATATTTGGATGACTGGAGTGATGTCGTTACGTGATACAGTGTAATCTCACGTGATAATCCAGGGCTAATTGCTGGATACACGTTGGAGTCTTTTCTCGCACCCCTCCTTCAGAAATCTCCTCCCCTACCCTTTGTCACTCCCTTCAGAGCATCGCGCTCATCCCGCTGAGCACTCTATCCAGCATCCACGTTGCTGCAAGCGTTGTTGTTGCGCCGTCTCATCTCCGTCCCATCTAGAGTTGCGACCGTGGTCACGATACGCCCCTACCACCTAGGTATTTCTCCTCCGAAGCCTTCTCACCACGCCATCTGCCGCTAGACCCTGCCTGTCCGCGCAACTACTCTCCAAGATCTGACAACTGCCATCGCGCGCGAACGCGACGACACCATTCGAGCTCGTTGTAAGAGTTTTTAGATACTCCCTCTCCTCCAGGAGGCTACGCTTCCTTCAGATCAGCAAACGACTCGGCGAACCGCCGTCCGCTCCGATACGACTCCGTCTTCGCCACGCCCTTCCATGCTTTTATAAACCACGCCTGAGGCACTGGGGCGCGGTCGCCATTGCTGAAAAGCATCCTCTTTAGAAGCGCGTAGCCACCGAGGTTATCTGCTTCAGAAATCTCACCGGTCGCGGATTCGCAGGGTCCTGCATGAGCCGCCTCCAGCCATGAATCAACAGATGAACCTAGCAGGCATGAATGCAGCCGGTGGCCCGGTAGGCGGAACGTCAATGATGAATAATGGTCGTCCGCGTGGAGGAAATGATCCAGATCCACGCGCACAGCTGAACACGTACATTTACGATTACTTCTGCAAAAATCAGTATTGGGGCCTGGCACGGATGGTCCATCAGGAATTGTCCATAAATGTAGACTCAGAGCGGACCAAGCCGAGCCCAAGTGGCCGAAATATGAACGGTGTGGATTCCATGGACAGCGATTCCAAGGATGATATACACAGCAAGCGTCCGGATGATCTACCAATCGCCAAAATTCCAGGCGATCAGTCTGAAGAAAACTCGTTTTTGCTAGATTGGTGGTGTCAGTTCTGGGACATATACAGTGCTGCACGTTCGAAGGGGAAGGCCTCGCCCGCGCACCAGTATCTCGCGCATACTCGGGTAAGGAAGATTCTACTGTCAGCAAAGATAATTGCTAATATTTCTTTCTGCAGACGCAAAGTCAAATGAGGAATAACTCGCAGCAGCAGCAGATACTCTTGAACAACAGCCTTCAATATCGAAACATGATGCAAATGCAACCCAATGGGATGGGGATGCCAGGCGATCTGCAAAGGAAAGCTATGTCGAACAACCGCAACCCGTACGTCACATGTTGGACTGGTACATGGAAGTTAAGCTAATATAACTTTGTGTACGTGCAGAACACCGCAGCAGTTGCAGAATATAAAAAATCAGCAAATCATGCAGACACAAATGCAGCGAGACGGCTCTGGTATGGATATGGGCGGCCAACGCCCTCAATCCCCTGGCTCCGTTGACAATGCACCGTCACCGAACAAGCGGCCTCGCCTTGAAGGCGCTACCTTCAATGGACAGCCGATAGGTGGGGCTCGTAGTCAGGGGATGGTGCCGCAGCAGATGGGAGCTACATCGGCGTCAGCTGCGCAAGCTGGCACGATGCTGATTGCGAATGGGATGGGTCCTGGCGATTTGCCTGGGAACCAGTTCAGTGCGTTCTCATCGCAAACGCCGAAAGAGGTATATACTCAAAGTCTGGCCCAACAGCAGAGAACAGCCTTGAATAACCATACTATGGCAAAGGGAATGAATCCGGGCGTACCACAAGGCTCTCCCATGGGACAACCAAGCTTGGAAGGCTCCAGCGACCTATTCACCGGTAACGCCAATCGTATGTCTAGTGGCGGAGCTCCTGGACAAGCGCAAGGACAAGCGCAAGGCAATCACGCTTTACAAGATTATCAGATGCAGCTCATGCTCCTCGAGCAGCAGAACAAAAAGCGATTACTAATGGCCCGTCAAGAACAAGATATGGCTGGCCCAACTCATGGACAGGCGCCTCTCGGCACACCTGGCTTCGCCCCGACAATGTCGCCTCAAGGAAGTAGAGCCGGACCGTCTCCGAATCCCAACGATCAGATGAAACGAGGAACGCCTAAGTTGAATCAACAAGGCCTTCCAGGTTCTCCTGTGCCCGATGGCCATATGCAGCAGAATCGCGCTTCCCCAGGGCCCAACGGCTTCGATCCAACTCAGATGCCACCAGGAATGCCACCGCAGTATTACCCTCAGATGCCCAACAACCACGTTATGAGGGCCCCGAGCTCCCATCCTGGTTATAATCCACAGTATACTCCACAACAAATGGAACAACTTACCAGAAATGGTGGTCGGATGCCAAACGGAGCTACTTGGCCAGGTGGTCCCCCGCAAATGATGCCAAATCAGGGTCAACAACAAGGCCCTATGGGGACGTCCCAGCAGCGGAATGCGATGCCTCCTCCACCAGCGCCGCCCACCGGTGGCGAGGCGGGACGTACAAACCCCTCATCTCCACAGCAGCAGCCTGCTGCACCCCCAACACCTTCGCAGGCTCCAAAAGCGAACCCGAGGGGTAAGAAAGACAACAAGGAGACGAAAAAGGTGAGCTTAGTGTTTCATATATATTTGGTCATTGTTGATATTCATTATAGAAGTCTGCAAAGAAGAATGCGGTAACTACAGGTGCGACTCCAGCTTCAGAAACAGAACACCCTCCAACTCCCACGCCTGCGACGCCGATCACGCCGATGCATTCCTCTTCTTTCAATAAACAGCAGAATGGGGCTGGACAGCAACCTAACGTGCAACCACAAGCTCCAGCTGCGGCTCCCGCACCTCCAGTGCAGCCGGCCCCAATTGATACCAACGGAGCACCTTTTGGAAATATCACTGAAGATGTAAGCCAAATGATATTACTATTATAAACGAGCTCTCTGACAACAGCACAGAGCGGTTTTGGCCTCGATTTTGGTCCTCTCGACGGACCCGACGTTCTTGAGAACTTCGATTTCGACTCGTTTCTCCACACCGAAGATAGCGGCGCCTTCGGTTCTCTGGGTGGTGACTTCAATTTCGGCGGCCCGGATGGTGTTGAGGCGAGTACAGGTGACCTTTAAGCGTCCGAACTGCTCGTTTTATACTCCCTATCTGTCTCCCTTACCACCCTCTCTGCTTCACGTTTTCTCTCTTCCGCCGCTCTCTTACCGGCTATTCCAACCACCTTTCTGTCAGTAATTAGGCAAGGTGGTTGGTCCTGGCACGGGTTAGATTAGGGCGTACGGGAGTTACGGGTTGTATCTTGGGTCGTTTAAGGATAAGAAATCTTCTCTTTGGACCAGTTTAGATATATCTCAAACAGGGTGCGATCTAGGTGCTTGTTACTTATTCAGGTTTTTTATTCATACCACGATTGCTTACTTCTTATCTAATATTCTCCAATCCCCGGGTCAATTTGGCCCTAGTTTCTCCCCCCGCATATTCCACTCAACCTTTGGGAGAAGCTCGGCTCATCGCATTAATGATGCATCATAAATTTTTCATCTCGCGAAAGACTGTCCTTACAAAAGAATCTGAGTATAATTATATACCGGCTAGCGTGGTTTGTTTTTACATTGTTCGATGAGCGTCTTTTTCTACATTTGTCCGTACGCCTGTTTTATCTCCCACTTATCGCTTACCTTGGGGGTGCGGCGGACAGGAACTGCGGGTGGGTGGCGGCGGTGGTTACTCTTCGGCGAAACGTCCCAGTTACTTTTCCCTCTCGAAATTTGGCGTTGAAAGGGGGCGCGTTGTGTATGAATTCGACCCCGGCTTTAGTTTTTCTTTGGTTTGCTGCTTGTCTTTTTGTGCATCGGTAGTTTTTGAACGTATGATGGATCTTTCTATACTTGCTCTCTTTTCGCTAAATGAATTTGAAACGCGAACGTTCTCCTCTATTCGAAGTCGAACCAAATTATTGCTGTTTTGATGTTTGCGAGAACATATTCGCTGAAAACTGGAGCTGGAGCCGCAAGTCGATTGGCCGCTTGAATTATGTGGGGTGCGAGATTTCCGGCGTTGCTCGGGTTTGGGTGCTTTTTTTTTTTTTTTCTCCTGCTTTTACATTCTGTTTTACTTTGCTGCGTTGCTTTTTTATAGGTGCTTTGTCATTTTTTAAACTGTGGGATTTTTCCGCGCAGAGGACAATGGAGTTTTGCATACGTCGTGAATTCTAACTTCCTGATGAGCGTCTTCTGCCGTGCTGATGAATGACTTTGCTATGCGAGGCTCCCAAGATCTGCTCCAAACCTCTGGAACGGAGTGAGCACGCTATTGGAGGTGACTTCAAGAGAGCACCGCGTTTAACCTGCAGCGATCCGAATGCGTCCTAGTGCCAGCGTACCTTTAAGGAGAGAACCTCAAGCTGCACCCCTTTACCACCTTTCTGCTTGGTTGCATATTTAGGAGTGGGCCTAGTCCATCACGTAATACTTGGCTGCGCGAGGACATTTTACTTACACCGTCCCTTTGCTTCCCATTGTAAATAAATGTTGGTCACATTGGTCAAAACGGTGCGGGTTTTAGCCTTTCTATAAAGACCAAGGCAAAAATATGCCGAAGCAGCCGAGCTTGTTACTCGAAAAGGTAGGAATTTAACGTTGAGTAGATGGTTAATACCAACCACCAACACTCAAGACAAGGGGCTCACTTCCATGCAATCCCAGCTCGTGGCTGGAAAACAAATACTTGAGGATCCTAAGCAGCATATTCCTCGTATTCGAAACCTGGGTCCTTGATATCTGCATCGATCATATGCGTTGCTTCCCTGACTAGGAAGGAGTGTAGATTCCCTGCGCAACAGTCGGGTCTTATGCAGAGGTTCTCGGATGTTAAGCTGAAGATCTGAATCGCCAAGAAAGCTCGCATGTTCAGTGGATGTGAAGCACATGTATCTGTGATTATGCATTAATGGTTACTCATATCCACAACTAGCATAACTAGCTTCAAACGCTAAGATACTCGTATATCTCCTCAGATCTTAAGGCATGCTCCACAAATGCTTATCCGGACTTTCTATGATCGCTGTTGTGGCAAAATGTTCGTGTGGAGACGGCTGTTTATGGGCTGCAACTCAGGCACAAACTGTTGGAAAACAAGCCCGCAACGATATCACGTGATGAGACTTGGGAGAACCTCTTGGCAGGAATCTGACCAATCAGAGAACTTCGACCACCGGTCGAAGTTCCTTGAAATCTCTTCAACCACCTATATAGAAAATAAGCAATGCACAGAGTTTTAGCCCCAATAACCTCATTTCAACACAAACCGCAGGCATCCATTTCATCTTCTCGAAGGTTATACGGCTGGTTGAAAGGCTTGCGTGGAATCTGGAAGGGGACAATAAATCCCTCAGTAGCTGGCCAGCTTGGAGGCCATCATTTGCCTTCGTCAGTGGCTCCTTCAGCCTTCCTGCATGTTCAGCGGGAGTAGCTGTGATTTGGCAGCCCTTTTGGCCTCGTGCAGGACTTAGCTTCGCCTCACAGCCAGCATCGAGCGGCCCATCATCGCCAGCCCATTTAAGGGAGAAGGGTCCTAGAATCGCGGCCCGGATTCCACTTGACTTTAATTTCTTGAACTTCAGCCTTGCCAAGAACTCCGCCCAACTTTGCCACTGCCATCCGACGCTAGGTAGGTAGTGCCACTCTATCCATCTGGCACTTGAGCTAACTACCCAACCCCAGTCCTTCCTTGTACGCTTCTCCGTCTGCTTCCGCTCATGAAGCCACGACCGCCTACAACCTATATATCCGTTTTCTATTAGCTTCCCTTCAAACAACGGTCACATTCTCCTGTGACCTCTACCTCTAAGCCAATTAAACCCGTAATGCTACCAGAAAACGGTTTCTTCCTACGCATCCGAGGCCACGAGCACGAGGGACGTAGCGTACCTTTGCTCGCCTAGATTGCACAGCTCGTGCTCCGATTTTTCCACATTTGTCAATTTTAAGCAGACCAAATGACTGGACAATTTGAGTTCTCCACTTTCCCGGAAAATAATCTGGCCAACTGCCGGCAGTGCTCCCACGAGTCAGACTTCTTTAATCATGACGGCCTTGGGGATGAGTTTTTCGCCAGCTGCGATGTATGACCAACATGCTTATTATCTGAAGTAAACTAGAGCTTGCTAACAATTCTTAGAACGAACATGGAAATGCTTTCAATATCAATTCATGGGCTCAACAAGTTCTCCCTATCAAACCAGCATTGCCCGCAACACCGGTACTTCCATGCCCGGACCTTTGGAATACTGTTATGAACGGCCTTGATCTGGACGACCTGCCTGGGCTCTCGAATGCAGGATCAGACGAGAATGTCTCGACAAGTTCAAGCCCCCAACAAGCAGCTGTTGATTATCATTTATTGGAGGATCTAGATTTCGACCTACTACCCTCTCCAATGATATTAATGGAACCGCAACGGGTCGTTGTGGGTGAACCGTCTCAACCGTCTAAAGGCAAATTCCACTGCGCGTTCTGTAACTCTGTGTTTACTCACCGTTATCTGTTGAAGTAAGCCCATATTCCTAGAGTCATTCATACTCTCCTCTAAATCTCCATAATTACTTCTCAAATTCTTTTTAGTTATCATTGCACCTTCTTAGTGCCCCATTCTTCCCTCTCCACCCATCTCGCTAGCCAGCTCTCCCGACACAACTAACTCAGATTCCTAGTCGCCACACTAAAATCCATACTCGCCCGCATAAATGCACAGCTATCGGCTGTAAATGGGGATTTCCATCCCAGAAGGATCTCCTCCGACATCAGCGTACACTACGACATCGCGCTGCCGGACCACGGAAGAAGGACAATATTGACGCTTTCCTTTGTACGTTCCCAACCTGCGAGTATTCTAGTAGGGGGTTTAGCCGTCGTGATAACTTGCAGCGGCATATGAGCAGGGTGCACTGTAAAACTTCAAATGAGGACGGAAAGTAGGCCCATGTCCGGAAAGAAACGTATCGACTTACTGCGTGCGTTCTCGAAACGATTTACGAATTTTCCAATTATTTGAATTGTTTTTGATGCCGCTTAAAGCAACAATGCAAAGCTGAATTTACGCGAGTATTTATTAGCAATTTTCTCTTTAATCTGTTATAGAAAGTGTTAGAAGCGTATCTAGGGACTTATATAACCATTCCTATGCCTTATGTTTTGTAGTAGCCATGAGTTTACGCAATATATTTGAGTTATTGTCTTTACTCTTAACTAGGTGTCAAGAGGTGCTTCGGAAATTTTAGTGAAGCTATTCCAGAACCCGTGACACGATGTCAAGGCCCTTTAGGAACCTACACCCTCAATACGCATGAGCCTTCTGTTTAAAGATTTGTAAGTCAGCAACAACTACTCTTGATTAAAGCCAACGCTAATGATTGGGTCGGCTGTGATTCCTCGGTTCGGACCGAACCGCACTCGCAGATCGCATCGCGTTTCCCTTGCTTCTTTCTCAACTCGAGTTGCTCCGCGTGAGTGATTTTTCGTTTCCATGTTCCTGGATGGGAAAAAGTATGTAAAGTACTCACCCGCGTCCGTATACCTTACCAGCAAGAATAGCACAGCCCATCCCGGAGTATGCTCCGGGATGGCCGCAAATCAGAGGTCTTCATAAAACCTTGGTGTGCCGCAGGCCAACTGTTTTGGAAGATGGCTTTCGGTACTTTATATCTGGTGGAAGAATTGGCGGTCACTCATCTGTAGGTTATCAGATTTGGCCTACCCCACCAACATATCTCGCACAAATTATGCATACCTAGTAGCCCCAATACAAGGTTCATCATATTATACCTCTGGAATTCCTCAGCTCGCAGCGTCATGGTTAGTCTCAAAAAACACCAGACGGATCCCTTTTAGAAACTCCATAAACCATCTATATCCTTTGTTTTAGACACTTTCCGAATCTTTAACCTGATCCCTTGAAGAACATGTCCACTTCATTTAATAGATCACGTGGCAACTGTCATTTCATTGATCGTGGGTACGCATCCGGCGACTCACCTTAACTTTCCGGTTTGTTTGGACAGAGAGGCGTATACTATGTCTGGTCTTGAGCTGTTGCCTTCACATAATGTGCCTGCTGTCGCGTGGCACAAGCTATGTCAGTGTGGCCAACAGTCAGCGTCGCTGGCAGCGTCGCTGACAGCGAGCTGCTGATGTAAGCAGCCAGTCAGCGTACATAGTTATAACAGTCAGTCAGCGTACATTTATGCAGCGCGCTGACAGCTCGCTGTATAGGTGGTAGGGAAGGATCAATTTGGTAGTATTTTAAAGCCTTTAGAGGTAATATCGAACGGACTTATATATAGATTAATCTACGAAGAAAATAAGACTATATATATAGTAGATAAGTTATAAGCACCCTAATCTAACCCTAATATAGTAGTAATCGGCACTAGGTTGATAGGTGAATATGCACGCTAACGGCTTATATACGGTTTTCCTTACTAAAATATACTACTTATAACTTAATAATTATAGTAGCTATTAATATAAAAATTATAATATACTTTATTAAATGCCAAAGCTATAGTTTTATATAAAAATAATTATAATAATATAATTAAAATAACATTATATATAATGTTGGTAGGGGGGGCTACTTGGGGCAGTCTCTTTGAGCTCGGCGACGTGTCACGTGACAGCGCGCGGGCCATCTTGTAGATACCTTCTCAGGGCCTTTAAGCCCCTGAGATTCTTCCTTATAGAGTATTATATATGTCATTTCCAACAGCCTGCTCAGCGTCTGACATATAACTTATATTAAAAAATATTAAAAAATATTAATTTATAATTTAAGAATTTATAGCTAAATTAAATAAGTAAAATAAGATAAGTAAGTTTATTATTATTATTTATTGCTTAACGTCCAATTTAGATCCCTGTTGGGCCCATGCGGACTACTCCTTATATATATATAGGGAGAAAACTCTATTTGAGAAACCCCTATAATCCGTCTCCCCGCCTTTTAGGGCTTGCTTATAAGTCGCCTGCGAGTTACCAGTAGTACTCTACTACCTTACTTTTTAACCTTCTTAGGAACCACTACTGCCATAATAAACCTATAGATGTGCTAGTATTACACACTATACTCTACTCCTATAGAGTTATTAGGGGGCGCCTATTACTTGCCCCTTTGCCTTTTATTACTATTTCCTTTATAACCTAGAACTGGTCTAGTATATTTTAGCTAATAAGCTACTAGGTAGCCGCCTTAAGGCCTTTCTATATTAAGAGTAGTGTATTATAGTTTTCTATGCTAGCTACTAAGAGTATTACTTCTTAGCCGGTGCGTAAGGGGCATAATAGTATTATATATTTTAGTGTCTGTCTTAGCCAGCTATATTTATACCTTAGGCTACCCACTATAACGGAACCTTATAGCAGGAACTACGGTGGGTTCTATTATTAGGCTAGGTATATAGGTAAGAACAAAACAACAACATAATAATAACTGGTGGAGTGGTTGCCTAATAGATTAACTCCAATTGTATTCTAAGTGTTACGGACGCTTTAAGTACAATGTTACGACTACTTGGAGAGGAGTTATAGGAAGCTAGTTAGTTAATATAGGCACGGTCCAGGACGGATCCGGTGGAACCATGTGACGAGGAATGGTAAGCGAAGTCACATAATGTTATACGCAGTGTATAAAGGATACGTAGTATACGCCACGTATAATACGTATAACACGTACCTTACGTACAAGAGAGGATTTCTTAGGCGTATAGTTGTGTATTTAAAGGACCTCAGTCCCTACCGTAGATAGTTCTCTCCTTATAGTAAATCTTAGAATACAATTGGAGTTAATCTATTAGGCAACCACTCTACTAGTTATTATTACGTTGTTCTTTTATTCTTACCTATATATCTAGCCTAATAACAGAACCCACCGTAGTTCCTACTACAAGGTTCCGTTATACATTCACTACTAAGGTTATAGTGTTAAATAAAATCAAACAACATGCCACCAAAAGCAGTACTAGTTACGACAGCGTCGATGGTAGCCATAACCTTAGGACTAGGAGATACCAGTATGGACAATAGGGATTCTTAAGTAGTTACGCAAAGTTAGTTATAGGAAATAGTTAATCACTTATAAGACAATAATAGGATACTTAAAGAACGCATTAATGGAATTGGAGCAGCAAAGATTAAGTTACCTTTAATTAAACAATTCTTAGGGGAGAAGTTGAAGCTTAAGGGATTTCTTATATAAATGCACTTTAAGGTAGTATAGGAAGGAGCGAAGTTAGCAACATTATTAGATTAAGTAGCCTATGCAGGATTGTTCCTAACAGGGAGGGCACTTAAGTAGTTTAAGCTGTATTTTATGGAAATATAGGCTAATAGCATAACAACTACTAACTAAGACGTATGGTATATATTTGCCAGTTAGAACGGGTTTGCAGAACAGTTAATATAGATATTTAAAGACCTAGAAGCCATAACCATAGTAAAACAGAAGCTTCAGAACTTAGTATAATACACTTTAGTAATTAAGTATACAATATAGTTTTAAACACTAGCTATATAGGTTAAGTGGAATAATAGGGCGCTTATAGTACAGTATAAATAAGGACTTAAGGCTAAAGTCTAGGATATAATTATCCTAATAAAAGATGCGGATACTCTAAGGGAGTTAATAGATTAGTTAATAAAGATTAATAATAGAATCTATTAAAGGGAACAAGCTAAGAGAGGGTAAGATAGAGTTCTATAGTTATATAAGGCGCAGAGTACGCAATAACAGACATAGAGCTAAAAACTATAGAATGGCGCAGAGCTTATAGACCTAAGTAGTACTAAAGAAACCTAAAGATGGGAAAAGAAATTATAGAAACCTAGAGGTTAAGGATTAAGTAATTAAAGGACCTAGGAGTAGAGGCTAAACTAGGGATCTTAGTAGCAGAAAACGTTTAGGCGGACTCCATAATAAGAAAAGTGGTTTAAAGATAGGGCTTGCATAAATTGTAGAAAATAAGGTTATTTTACTAAAGACTATAGAGGTGGTTAGAGTAACTATATGGTAAAGGGAACTAGGCTAGTAGACGGCACGTATATATAAAGGGATAATAGTGCACTATAAGGAATAAAAGAATGTTTAATTAATAGTTTTGCGTATTGTTATAATAACGCATGCCAGATTTATAAGGATGCTAAATATAGCGCAAGCTATTGGCTATAGGAGCTATTATTATCTAAGTTTAAAGGAACTAATAAACTAGTTTACAGATTAGACATTAAAGACAATAAATTTAATATAGACAAAATATTTACTAATAATAAGGCAACAAGGGCAGCTTACTAGAAGTATATAGACCTTAGAAAAGTCAAAATAGAAGTAGAGACTAAGACTATTATAGAATAAGGTTTAGTAATAAGTATTATAATACTATTAGATACAATTTCTATCGCTTTATAAGATAATAGGAGTAATATTTAGAAGAAACTAAGTAAGTAGATAACTACTAGTGCTAGCTTATTACTTAATAAAGGCAAAAGGCCATAGGCTTAAGATTCTTAAAAAGAGATAAAAGAAGCTTAAGATTTTTAAAGTGAGATAAGACACACCTAAGGACCTATAACGGACGAAAACTAATAGGAAAGGGTAGTAACTTAGTTTAGTAATAAACAAATAAGTATAGGACGCAAGTTTAAGAACTGCGAGTTTGGGGAATAAGTAAGAATGTTAGCAATCCTAAGTAAACGCAGTGTTTAGCCTAAAGATTAAACAGTTAATACTAGGATTAAGAAGTAAGATAACTATAAAGATCTAGCTGCAAGACGCAGAAAATAAAAAACTATAGATAAGTTTAGAACAAGAATTATTATATAGCAAGAGTAAAAGCTAGACAAGAGGTTAGCTATACTAGGTTATATAAGGGACAAAGCACCTATATAAAGAGTTACTAATAGGCCAAGTATAGGGACACCTAGGGTAAAGTGGTTAGATAAACTAGAATAAGAAGAGGATCTAGATATTCTAACTAGGTTTAAAGAAAGATATACTAAAGAATATTACAATATAGTAATAATAAGGTACTTTCTAACGGATAGACTATATACACTAAACCAGTTATACAGAAAGTGGTATAGGCAGCAATATAACAATAAATAGGTAGATTTTTATATATGGCTAAATAAAAAAGTTATCTAAGACTAACCTATTATAGAGAAACATATAAGTCACATTAAAGGAGTATTAATTATAATGTTAAGGAACCTAGAAGAAGGATCTAGGGACTAGAAAAGTAAGCAACAAATCTTAATACCTATAGCAGAAATACCAGTAGTTAGGTTAACTAGGTATAGGTTTAAACTTAAGGATAAAGATAAACTAAGAGTTAACCTAAAATATATAGCGCATTATATACTATTATAGATAGCTTATATAGATAATATATACAATATGTATAAAGCACTAAAAGATAAGAACCGGAAGTACCTAGTAAGGATATATTAGGCACTAGAGGAAAAGCAATTTAGGAACGCTAAGTATATATATAGTTAGCACCCAGTAGAAGTATAGGGTTAAGGAGACTTAATACTTTAACTAGGAAGATTCCTTACGGAAGAATACCTAGATAGATAATAGTGGTGGGAGTACCTAGAGAGCACTTATCTATAGTATATAGAGGAAAAGAAACAAATTAAGTATTAGCCTAAGTTGGACTAAGTATAGGCAGGATCTAGCAGCCAATAATTAGGAAAAGGGGAGGCGTATAAAACTAGAGGGAACCAGTATTAGAGCCTTAGACCCTTAAAGGAATTTAAGGTTAATACCTAAATTTAAAAGCCAAGTGGTAAGATTAGCAGTTTAAAGTATTAGTAGATAGTAGAGCAACTAGAAACCACATATTACCAAAGGTAGTAGAGAGTATAGGGTTACTATATAGACAGAAGGAACACCTATATCCACTTATAACAATTTTAGGAGATTAGATAGCCTATAAAGGAGGTATTATTAATCTCAAAATAGGACCTATTCAGATAACTATTAAAGGGAGACCAGTTAAAATGTCTTTTAATATCCTATTATTGGGACAGGATAAGGTAATACTAAAAATGCCTTAGTTACAGGAGTATAATCTAAAGATTAATTAGGTTACAGGTTAGGTTAATATTAAGGATATATAATAGCGTAAAGTATAATAGTAAACCAAGTTAGTATAGTACTAAGTTAGAGCGATATATAAGGAGACTAAGTAAGGCTTAAGTTATATACCAAAGAGATACCATAAGTATAGTAAAAAGTTATAGTTACCAGAAAGTAAGAAGCTATTAGAGTATATAGCTTAGAACTATAAGATAGAATTAAAAGAGGGAATAAGTTTAAAGTTCTTTCCAATCTATAAGCTTACTAAAATAGAGTTAATAGCGCTTAAGAAGTTTATTTAGGAGAACTTATATAAGGGATATATTAGACTATTATAGTTATCAGCAGGATATCTAGTATTGTTTATCCTAAAGAAAAACGGAAAACTTAGGATATGTATAGACTATAGATAGTTAAACAGCATTACTAGGAAGGATAGGTATCCTTTACCCTTAATTAGTAAAATCTAAGACAGGATAGGTAATACAAAGATCTTTATAAAGATAGATCTAAAATAGGTGTACTATTAGATTAGGATTAAGGAAGGCAACAAATAAAAGGCAGCCTTTAGGTCAAAGGAAGGACTATATAAGCCATTAGTTATATAATTTAGGCTTATAAATACACCTATAACATTCTAAAAGCGAATTAATAGTATGTTAGGAGAACACCTAGATAAATTTATTATAGCATACCTTAATAACATTATTATCTACTTAGAGAATAAGGAAGAACACAGAGAATATATTAAATAGGTCTTAAAGAGACTATAAGAAGAATAGATACTAGTAGTAATTAAAAAATACGAGTTCTTTACTAGGAAGACCAATTTTGTTAGATTTATTATTAAACTAGGCCAACTTAGTATAGATCTAAAGAAGATTAAGGCTATAGTGAATTGGTAGGAACTAGAGAACGTTATGTAGTTAAAATCGTTCCTAGGGTTTTACAATTACTATAGAAGGTTTATAGCATAATGGTTATAGGATATTAAGCCATTTACAAGGTTAATAAAAAAAGAAGAACTATAGGTATAGGGAAAGGAATAATAAGAACTATTTAAGAAAGTTAAAGAGTTATTTACCTAGGAGCTAGTTCTTAAGATCTATCAACTAGGTCTAGAGACGGTTATAGAAATAGATATATTAGACTTTACACTAGGGGCGTACTTCCTATAGAAATATCAAGATAGATAGCACCCAGTGGCATACTATAGTTGGAAGATAACACTACTAGAGTTAAACTATAACATCTATAACAAGGAGTTGTTAGGTATAATCACAGCACTTAAGAAATAGAGAGCATTTTTGCAAGGTATAGAGAAACCATTTATAGTTAAGACAGACTATAAAAACCTTATAGGATTCCTAACAACAAAGGAACTTAACTAAAGATAGGTTAAATAGGCGGAAATGCTTATAAAATACTATTTTGAAATTCAGTATACTAAGGGTATAAACAACGCGCAAGTAGACGCTCTAAGTAAAAAAGCTAAACTATAAAGTAATAAAAAGCTATTAGGAGCTTTATTGTGAAAGGATTAAGATAAATTAATTAGGTATAATTATCTAAGGATTATAGCAACTAAGGAAAGTCAGATCTATAAGTTACTAGAGAGTAATTAAATATAAAAGATTTAAAAAGCATAGGCAGAGGATCTAGACTTAGAGCAATACAAAAATAGAGAGGCAATGTATATGCCTAAGTCTATTATAAAAGAATTTGTTAAGGAATTCCATAAGGGAATAATATAAGGACACAACAGATCTATAGGCTTAGTGTTAAGACTCTAAAAGGAATACATTATTTAAGGAATCTGGGGACTAGTAAGATAAGTTATAAAGAAATATCTAAATTACTAAAGAAACAAACTAACAAGGTATAAGCCGTATAAAGGGCTATAACCTATTAAGACACTAGGAAGACCATAAAAGGTTATATTATAGGACTTTATTATTAAGTTACTAAAGTCAAGAGATCCTATTATAGGATAAGATTATAACATAATCTTAGTAATAGTGGATAAGCTAATAAAGTGGGGATACTTTATAGCATACACTAAAGAGATATTAGTAGAGGATGTTGCTAGAATCTATATAAAAGAAGTATTTATAAGACATAGAGTACTAAATAAGATTATATTAAACAGAGATCTAAGATTTATAGCAGTATTTTAGGAAGTATTTCTAGTAGAATAAGGGGTTTACGCAGTAATATCTACAGCGTATTATCCACAGACGGATAGATAAACGGAAAAACTAAACTAGACACTAGAGTAGTATCTAAGGCACTATATTAATTACACACAGAATAATTAGGTATTGTTATTACTAATTATATAGTTTATATATAATGCAACACCATAAGAAGGAATAGGGATATCACTATTTAAGGCGAATTACGGATATAAGCTAAGAATATTGTTATCGCTATATTAAGTAAAAAGGATAAGTAGCATAGCTAAACAAAAAATAGAGACGTTAATAAATCTTTATACAGACCTTAAAGAAACAGCTAAACTAGTATAAGAATAAATAAAAAGGTACTATAATGCTAAAAGATCTAAAGGACTAAATCTTAAGGAGGGGGATAAAGTATAGCTACTATATAAAAATTTTAAGAGTTAACGACCAAGTAAGAAGTTAGACTATATTAGACTAGGACCTTTTAAAATTAAGCAAAGAATTTTATTAGTTATATATAAGTTAAACCTACTAGCCAAAATAAAAATCTACCCTATACAATATATTATAATACTAGAGCCAGTATATAGGAATATTAAGCCACTAGTTTATAAGGCAGACACATATAGAGGATAAAAGGAAGATAAATAGTAAGTTTTAAAGATTATTAGTTATAAGGATGTAGATAACAAAATATAGTATAAAGTAAAGTAAATAGGCTATAGTAAGACTACCTAGAAACTACTAAGTAACCTAAAAAACGCTATAAGAAAGGTACAGGAGTATTAGAAGAAAGTAGGTTAGGTAATATTAATAAGGAAGATTTGCCAAAGAATAAGTTACCTAAGGGGGACCTAAGAGGAGCAATTGCTAAGCTACTTAGAGTTATTTCCCTTATAGGGGGAGAGATAGTCCTTTTATTACCTAGCTTAGATAAACCCTATTAAACTAGTTTTTACTTTTTAGAACAAACCTTCTTACAAACACGTTTAAGATAAAGAAAATAGGTAGAGGCTAATAAATAGGCTTTAAGGGCATGCTATTAAGCAGCTACAGCCTTTTACTTTACTTTTTATAAATAATAAAGCTTATTTAAGGCGCTTAAGAGCTTACTATTAAGCTTTATAGTGGTAAATTAAATATAAGACCCTATAATAAGTTACTTAGGGAACTTAAAGACTATTAAGAGTTATAGAACGCGTATACTTAGCGTTAGAGACAAAGCAAACATTATAAGATAATTAAATATTTGCTTTAGTGCACTTTAAGTAAAATAAGGGTTATTAAGATAAGGGACTTGCTAGTATAATATATACTAACCCTACTTTTATACAGCGAGAATATAGAAATAACATTATCTTATTAAGCAACAGTATGGCAGCTATAGTGTAAGTATAATATTACACTTATAAAGAAGAGGAAGCTTTAGGTATAATAAATAAGGATATTAACTAGACTAATTAAATAAATATTACACCTTTAGTAGACAACTTAGAGATATTAGGAATCTTTAAGGACAAAGATAAAAAGGAGGGAGATGGTGTTATAGACGCTTTAAGTATAATATTATAACTACTTAAAGAGGAGTTATAGGAAGCTAGTTGGTTAATATAGGTATAGTTTAGGATAGATCTGGTAGAACCATATAACAAGAAATGGTAAGTAAAGTTATATAATATTATATGCAGTGTATAAAGGATATACAGTATACGCTACGTATAATATATATAATACGTACCTTATATATAAAAGAGGATTTCTTAGGTGTATGGTTATATATTTAAAGGACCTTAGTCCCTACCATAGATAGTTCTCTCCTTATAGTAAATCTTAGAATATAATTAGAGTTAATCTGTTAGGCAACTACTCCACTAGTTATTATTATATTGTTCTTTTATTCTTACCTATATACCCAGCCTAATAACAGAACCTACCGTAGTTCCTACTATAAGGTTTTATTATACTAAGATTCACTATAAAAAGAGAACTATCTATAGTAGGGACTAAGGTCCTTTAAATACATAACTATACTCCTAAGAAATCCTCCCTTATATATAAGGTACATATTATACATATTATACATAGCGTATACTATATATACTGTGTATACTGCGTATAACATTATATAACTCGCTTACTATTTCTTATCACATAGTTCCACTAGATCTATCTTAAACTATACCTATATTAACTAACTAGCTTCCTATAACTCTTCCCTAAGTAGTTATAATATTATACTTAAAGCGTTTATAATACCATCTCCCTCCTCCTTATCTTTATTCTTAAAGATTCCTAATATCTCCAAGTCGTCCACTAGAGGTATAATATCCGTTTAATTAGTCTGGTTAATATCCTTACTTATTATACCTAAAGCTTCCTCTTCTTTATAAGTGTAATATTATACTTACACCATAGCTGCTATACTGTTACTTAGTAAGATAATATTGTCTCCATATTCTTATTATATAAAAGTAGGGTTAGTATATATTATAATAGCGAGTCCTTTATCTTAACAACCCTTATTTTACTTAGAGTGTACTAAAGTAAATATTTAATTATCCTATAATGTTCGCTTTATCTCTAACATTAAGTATACGCGTTCTATAACTTTTAATAATCTTTAAGTTTCTTAAGTAACTTGTTATAGGGTTTTATATTTAATCTACTGCTATAAAGCTTAATAGTAAGCTCTTAAGCGCCTTAAATAAGCTTTGTTATTCACAGAAAGTAAAGTAAAAGGCTATAGCTGCTTAACAGCGTACCCTTAAAGCCCATTTATCGGCCTCTACCTATTTTCTTTATCTTAAATATATTTATAAGAAGGTCTATTCTAAGGAGTAGAAACTAATTTAATAGGGTTTATCTAAGCTAGGTAATAAAAGAACTGTCTCTCCCTCTATAAGGGAAACAACTCTAAGTAGCTTAGTAATTACTCCTCTTAGGTCCCCCTTAGGTAACTTATTCTTTAGCAATCCTTTCTTATTAATATTACCTAACCTACTTTCTTCTAATACTCCTATACCTTTCTTATAGCGTTCCTTAGGTTACTTAATAGTTCCTAGGTAGTCTTACTATAGCCTATTTACTTTACTTTATACTATATTTTATTATCTACATCCTTATAACTAATAATCTTCAAAACTTACCATTTATCTTCCTTTTGTCCTCTATATATATCTACCTTATAAACTAGTGGCTTAACATTCCTATATACTAGCTCTAGCATTGTAACGTGTTATATAGGGTAGATTTTTATTTTAGCTAGTAGGTTTAACTTATATATAACTAATAAAATTCTTTACTTAATTTTAAAAGGTCCTAGTCTAATATAGTCCAATTTCTTACTTAGTCGTTAACTCTTAAAATTTTTATATAGTAGCTATACTTTATCCCCCTCCTTAAAATCTGGTCCCTTAGATCTCTTAGCATTATAGTACCTTTTTATTTATTCTTATACTAGTGTCGGAATGTTAGTTATGTGACGTGGTCACGAGACCGCGAAGCAAGGCTAGTTAACCTGACCTTGGAGCAACCCCTTACTTCTAGACAATTAATCATCCAACAATCAACAACGCATACGTATCATACAGTGATATTCATGCCCGTTAATTAAAGCATGTATACCGACACTAATCAGTAGACGTATAGATTAGGAAATACGCAATAGCTAGCGCTTAAGGAGTAGTACTGGAAACAGTTTACTGATCGCCTAGTTCTTGTCTGTTTTATTAAAGGAGAAGACTACGACTTCTACTTAAGCTTAAGAGCGTGTATTGGCCTTACAGCTAATACAGCAGATCGCTGAGAGAATAGCAGCCTTGCTAAGAACACTTTATAGGTCCAACGGCTGTAGAGAACATACACACAAACCTTAACCTTAACTACACCCTTACCCTCGACCTCACCCTCAACCTCAACCTTAACCCTCGACCTCAACCTCAACCTCGACCTCTGTTTAAGCCTTAACCCTTAAACTCCCAGACTAAGGACACTCTATAGGCCCTAAGGCTATAGAGAACACCCTAAACCTTAAATCTTAAACCTTAAACCTTCTTACCTTTAAACCTCCACTCAAACCTTATGGATACTCAACCCACAACTATAATAGAGTGGTATAAGAAGATATCAAAGCATAGTAATGGAATCACTGCTGCTATAGCTTCCAAAGATAAGCTAGGAGACTATATAGCAACAAAGGTCTACGTACACACATAGGAGAACTTCACAGACTACACATTATAGACAGTATTTAAGGAGGAATTTAAAGGCTTTACTACCGAAGATTTTAGACGCATGCGAGTTAATATAAGAGCAAAGTTACGCACTCATCTACTTAAGAGAGGAGTGTATGTGGGAAAGCACAATAGCAGATATTTAATCTCAGAAGCACTATTTAACCTCCTCCAAGAGGAAGAACCTCACGAATGGACAGATAAGGAAATCACAGAAGCTCTTAAGGCAGTCAGCCCTATAATTATAGTGGCGCTATGAGAACGGCTTAACTTAATATAAACAGCTCTAATATCAAATCAAGCTATACCCCCGTCAGTTATAGCCTCTTTAGCTCCTACAACCCCCCCCCGCAGCCCACTACCTTCCTATACGGTGCCGACGCCTATAAGCCATCAACTACCTCCACTACCTCCAACGCCTGCAATCTAGCCTATAGCTACAGCCACAACACCTAGAACGCAAATACCTACCCCTACAACACCCCAACTAGCTATTGTATCTATACCCTAGTAAACTGCACTAACCGCCACCTAATAGCAAGCTGCACCTACCTCTACCTAAGATCAACTACTTACTCTCCTTACTTAACTCCTATAGACGTAGAATCAGTAATCATTGCCTGCGGTAACTGCCTCTACCCTCCCTCTAGTAACCGCTCCTATCCTACCTAATCCCCCTCCTGCCTAGTATCTTCACCCTAGTACTGCCAATACCGACCCTACTATACACCTGCCTATATACAGCAAAGAGGCAGCCACTATCGCCAAGATCTACACAGACAACCAGAAGTACAATGGAGTAAGTAATAGCTTTAACTTTAAGTTAACTATCTTCTATAATATCTGCAAGAGAGCTAGTCTACCTCCTAAAGGCTATATAACCGCACTCCTAACCATGCTAAAGGGACTTGCTTAGGATCACTACTACAATAGCAGCCTTTTAACTAGATTATTTACTGAGGCATATAACCATATGCGTTACTTCTTTAAAGGACCAGAGTACTATCGGAGAAACCTTACTAAATAAAACGCCACTAACTTTTAAGGAATTATTAACGAGAACCCTAATAAGCAAATCTATTAGAGTTTCCAACTACTCCTTAATAAGCTCTTAAAACATTGCCACAGATTACACCTAAAGTTTCATACAGACCTCTTCCTTATAAATAAGCTAGTTACCGCTTGCCAAGGAGTACCAGCATGCCGTATTACCATTTTTAACCCTTCTAAAGACCTCTCCCAGTTAATTAGCAAGTTGCAATCTTCTATAGTTATATAGGAGAAGGAACACCCTTTCTAGGCCTTAATAAGACTGTCTTAAGGAACCTACTTTATAGATCGCATATACTGCCGTGACATCTGTAACAACCGTGACCGAACCCGCTTTTATAGACAAAATACCGTCAGATCCCTAAAGGCCAAGTGCTATATTTGCCAAAAGGAGAGCTGCCGCTTATAGAAACATATAGAGGAGGAGCGGAACCGTTCTAGAGATAAGTATAAAAGACGTTTTAATAATAATAAGGGCCGCAACGGTAACTTTAAAGAACGCTTTAGACAATACACTATCTACTATAAAGGAGACGACAACAATAAGTATAATAAGACTTTTAAAGCTCTTATACTAAACACAGACACTAATAAAAACACTAATAACGACAATAGCAAGGAAGAATTAGAAGACCCTAACAGCTACTACCTTACATCATTTAGGACTCTCACTATAGACGAAGCAACCTCTATAAGTATAGAACTAGCCAACAAGGCTTACGCTTACTTACTTACTATAATCTCCACGGAACCTACTACGGAAACCAACCCGTTTAACTATAACACAACAACCGCCGCTTCACGCTATACTTCTACAGTATTTATGGGAATTATAATCAATACTAGTGCGTTAAAGAAGTCTATGGCCGGTTATAGACAATTCTAGGCACTATAGAACGCGGACCAATCCATAAGACTTAATACCTCAACCAAAGGATAAGTCAACGTGTAGTTCGGCATTGGAATTACTACCTCTATTAGAACTACGGATGTCGTCACCCCTATAGGTAAGATACAGTTTCATATTATCTATACGGATACCCCCTTCTTGCTCTACTTAGCGGATATGGATAGACTCTAAATCTACTACAACAACCTTAGAAACGTTGTTATTACTCACACTAAAAAAGTACTAGTAGTGCAACAGTTTGGCCACCCATTTCTCTTATAGAGCTTATTACTATAGTTATATCTGTCTGAATCCTTTAACGCGAACCCCTACTACTTAACAGATATAGAGCTACGGCGCCTATATCATTGATTTGGATATCCCTCAGTTAAGAAATTGCAAAAACTACTCTACTATGCTGGCCATGAAACGGACAGAATGGCCATTAAGCAACTAACCAAGTTCTACTACCACTATTAGAAGTTTAGCAAATCACCAGGCAGATTCCGCTTCACCCTATAAGACAACGTTAATTTTAACTACAATATCATCGTTAACATTATGTATATTAGCGGATCACCCCTCCTACACGTTATTAATAAAGGAACGCGATTCTAAGCCGGCAGATAGCTATAAGACATCAGCGCTAAATATATATAGGACGTTCTATAGATGTGCTAGATTAACACCTACTTAGGGCCACTAGACCTAATTACCTACGACGCTAAAAAGAACTTCGTTAGTAAGGAATTCAAGCAATACGCCACTATTATAGAAATTAGTATAAAGGGAGTACTGGTTAAAGCATATAACTCTATTAGAATGGTAGAGCGCTACTATAGTCTATTACGCCGAGCCTATCAGATTATTATAACTGAAATCCCTAAAATTAATAAGGAGATGGGACTCTAAATGGCATTTAAAGCAATTAACGATTTAGCTAGCCTTAGAGGACTAGTTCCTATACTTCTAGTCTTTAAAGCCTACCCCTAAATGGTCAAATCCGATGCACCATCCCCTATGGTTATATAACGCGCTGCCGCAATTAAAAAGGCTATGGCAGAGATACAGAAGCTATAAGCTAAACAATAGATCGCCAACGCGCTAAATATGCGAAACGGACCCAATGCTAATGCAATTCATGATCTCCCACCAAATTCGCCCGTTTTAGTCTAGAGAGAAGGAAACACTGGCCAAAGCGGCTATTAGGACGGGCTATTTACCTTACTTACTATTAAGGGTAAAACATATACCGTTAAACTGTCTAGCGGACCTACAGCCTTCTAATCTACGGTTATAAAACCCTACCTTTAAGCAACTAAATCGTAGGAGCAAATCGTTGGACTAGAATTGCCACCTAAACCTCTATTTAGGTCAGCCCTTCCTAAGACTGTCTTAGAGAGACCTACTAAAGCTCAGCAATAAACCCCAAAACGAGGCAGAGGACGCCCTCGCAAATACCCTCTACTTACGGCCATGGCTAACATCACCATCTACCTATAGGATGACAGTCAATTTAGTACTCAATTTAGCGCCTCCTAATAGAAGGAGCTTACTGGTCTACTTAAAAAGGGAGTTTTTAAGATTATAAGACTTATAGACATACCATAAGGTATATAACTCTTTAATTCGCGATTTATTAACGAGATCAAGAATAAGGGAATTAATAAGGCTTTTAAGAAATCCTAACTAGTTATGCAAGCTTATAATAACTTAGAAAAGGAACTGGTTCTTACCTAATTACTAACCATTTAATAAGTTAGCTAATAACTAATTCTCTATATCGCCGCCATAAAGCTTCCACAGGCATAACTTTACCTTTGAGACATTTTATAGGCCTATGTATAATCAACTACCACACTAAATTAAGAATTCTACGTACAACCTCCGCATAAGCTAATTAAGCAACTTGGGATTAACAAGGCCTCCATTTTAAAGGTTGTAAAACCACTCTATAGAGTACTAGAAGCCAGTAACCACTAGTTCAAGACATATTACTTATATCACATCCAATAGTTACACATGGACCAGTCTATATACGACCCCTATTTCCTACAGAGCAACAAACCCTTCGGCATTATAGGCCTATAAACCAACAATACTCTATTCCTGGCAGATGAGATCTTTATAAACGTAGAGCAAAACGAGCTGTATAAGGCCAAGTTTATAGCTAAAGAACGGGAATAACTTACCGTTAATACGCCCATTAAGTTCAACAGTGGAGTCATTTAGCTACTAACTAACGGGAGTATTACGCTTACTTAGGAACAACAATGTATAAACCTTAATATAATTAGCACCAAGCTTGCCACGAGTACAAGATTAAGAGGAGCTATAAAAACCTTAACTCCAAAGGACCAGTATATCACTTAACACACTAGAGGTGTATATATCGCTTTAGTTTGCTAGCTAGAAGCCTTATTTAATTTATCCTTTACCGCCTAGGTAATTAACCCTAATAAGGAAGACGCAAAATAGTTAAATAAGCGTCTAAACTGGCAAATCAAGAACGCCAATAGAGGCCTTAAGTTTATTAAATTAGATATTAAAACCCTATAGCTCCTGGTATTCACGGACGCGTTATTTGCTAATAATAAGGACCTCTCTTCGCAGATCAGCTACGTCATCGTACTAGCTAATGCTACAAAGAAGGCTAACATTGTCTATTGGAGCTCAGTCAAGTGTAAAAGAGTCACTTGGAGCGTACTAGCTTCTAAACTCTACGGTACAGCCTATGGCTTTAATATCGGCATTGCGATCAAATCTATAGTAGATAAGATCCTATAAATTAACCTCCTACTTATACTTTGCACTGATTCCAAGTCCTTATATAACTATTTAGTACGACTTGGAACCACCTAAGAAAAGCGCCTAATAATTAATATAATGTGCCTCCGGCAAGCCTATAAACGGAGACAGATTACAGAGGTGAAATGGATTAATAGAGAGGCTAACCCTGCTAACGCTATAACGAAGGGAAAGCCCTGCGCGGCTCTTTAATAGCTTATTAATATAAACCGAATCGACCTACAAGTTGTAGGATGGGTTGAATAAACGAACTTAGATTTAGCTTAGCGTTAGGTAACTAATTATAACAATATAGACCCTAAATTTAACCAGCTAATTAGGATTTTCCATCCCCAGGATAGAAAATCGCTATTGGCTCGCTTACCACTAGCGCCTTAGCAGCCCTTGCGACATATTAACCTGCTACCCCTAACGATTCTTCTTGCAATTACGGACCTATAAAAGGAGCGTGGAAGCTATTACGTATTAATTAAATCTCTAGCTATTGCGTATACGCTGCGAATAAGTCTAGAAGTAAACTTAGCTTTGAAATATAGATTAGCCTTCTTTTTAGAGTTGCTCCAGTGTCGGAATGTTAGTCATGTGACGTGGTTATGAGACCATAAAGCGAGGCTAGTTAACCTAACCTTGGAGCAACCCCTTACTTCTAGACAATTAATCATCTAACAATCAACAACGCATACGTATTATATAGTGATATTCGTGCCCGTTGATTAAAGCATGTATACCGACAACTAGTTTAGCTGTTTCTTTAAGGTCTATATAAAGATTTATTAACGTCTTTATTCTTTACTTAGCTATACTACTTGTCCTTTTTACTTAATATAGTAACAATAATATTCTTAGCTTATATCCGTAATTTACCTTAAATAGTAATATCCCTATTCCTTCTTATAGTGTTGTATTATATATAAACTATATAACTGGTAATAATAATACCTAATTATTCTGCGTGTAATTAATATAGTGCCTTAGATACTACTCTAATGTCTAATTTAGTCTTTCCATTTATCTATCCATCTATAGATAATACGCTGTAAATATTACTACGCAAACCCCTTATTCTACTAGAAACACTTCCTAAAATACTATTATAAATCTTAGATCTCTATCTAATATAATCTTATCTAGTACTCTATATCTTATAAATACTTCTTTTATATAGATTCTAGCGATATCTTCTACTAATATCTCTTTAGTACATACTATAAAGTATCCCCACTTTGTTAGCTTATCTACTATTACTAAAATTATATTATAATCTTATCCTATAATAGGATCTCTTAACTTTAGTAACTTAATAATAAAGTCCTATAATATAACCTCCTATAGTCTTCCAGGTGTTTCAATAGGTTATAGTCCTTTATACGGCTTATACCTTATTAGTTTATTCCTTTAGCAATCTAGATATTTCTTTATAACTTATCTTACTAGTCCCTAGATTTTTTAAATAATATATTCCTCCTAAAGTCTTAACACTAAGCCTATAGCTCCATTATGTCCTTATATTATTCCCTTATAAAATTCCTTAATAAATTCTTCTACAATAAATTTAGGTATATACGTTACCTCTCTATTTTTATATTGCTCTAAGTCTAAATTCTCTTTTTATACTTCTTAGATCTTTTATATTTAATTACTTTCTAGTAACTTATAGATCTGACTTTCCTTAGTTACTATAATCTTTAGATAATTATACCTAATTAATCCATCTTAATCTTTTTATAATAAAGCTCCCAACAGTTTTTTATTACTTTATAGTTTAGCCTTTCTGCTTAGAGCGTCTGCTTATATATTATCTATACCCTTAGTATACTAAATTTTAAAATAGTATTCTATAAGCATCTCCGCCCATCTAACCTATCTTTAGTTAAGTTTCTTTGTTATTAGGAATCCTATAAGGTTCTTATAGTCTGTCTTAACTATAAATAGTTTCTTTATACCTTATAAGAATGCTCTCTATTTTTTAAGTGCTATAACTATACCTAACAACTCCTTGTTATAGATGTTATAGTTTAACTCTAGTAGTATTATCTTTTAACTATAGTATACCATTGGGTGCCATCTATCTTAATATTTCTATATAAAGTATGCCCCTAGTATAAAGTCTAATGCATTTGTTTCTATAACTATCTCTAAACCTAGTTAATAGATCTTAAGAACTAGCTCCTAGGTAAATAACTCTTTAATTCTCTTAAATAGTTCTTATTACTCCTTTCCCCATACCTATAGTTCTTCTTTCTTTATTAACCGCGTAAACGGCTTAATATTCTATAACCATTACACTATAAACCTTCTATAGTAATTGCAAAACCCTAGGAATAATCTTAACTATATAACGTTCTCTAGTTCTTACTAATTTACTATAGCCTTAATTTTCTTTAGATCTATGCTAAGTTAGCCTAGTTTAATAATAAATCTAATAAAATTAGTCTTTCTAGTAAAGAACTTATATTTCTTAATTGCTACTAGCATCTGTTTTTTTTATAATCTCTTTAAAACCCATTTAATATATTCTCTATACTCTTCCTTACTCTCTAAATAGATAATAATGTTATTAAGGTATGCCATAACAAACTTATCTAGGTATTCTCCTAATACACTATTAATTTGCTTCTGGAACGTTACTAGTATATTTATAAGCCTAAACTGCATAACTAATAGCTTATATAGTCCTTTCTTTAACCTAAAGGCTGCCTTCTATTTATTGCCTTCCTTAATTCTAATCTGATAGTATACCCACCTTAGATCTATCTTTATAAAGATCTTTATATTACCTATCCTATCTTAGATTTCGCTAATTAAGGGTAAAGGATACCTATTCTTCCTAGTAATGCTGTTTAACTGTCTATAGTCTATACATATTCTAAGTTTTCCGTTTTTCTTTGGGATAAATAGTACTGGATATCCTACTGATAACTATAATAGTCTAATATATCCCTTACGTAAGTTCTCCTAGATAAACTCCTTAAGTGCTACTAACTCCGTTTTAGTAAGTTTATAGATTAGAAAGAACTTTAAACTTATTCCCTCTTTTAATTCTATCTTATAGTCCTAAGCTATATACTCTAACAGCTTTTTACTTTCTAGTAACTATAGCTTTTTACTATACTTATGGTATCTTTTTAGTATATAACTTAAGCCTTACTTAGTTTCTTTATATATTGCTCTAACCTAGTACTATACTAACTTAGCTTATTATCGTACTTTATGCTATTAAGTATCCTTAATATTAACCTAACCTATAACCCAATCAATCTTTAGATTGTATTCCTATAACTATAGTATTTTTAGTATTACCTTATCCTGTCCTAATAGTAGGATATTAAAAGACATTCTAACTAGTCTCCCTTTAATAGTTATCTAAATAGGTCCTATTTTGAGATTAATAATACCTCCTCTATAGGCTATCTAATCTCCTAAAATTGTTATAAGTGGATATAGGTATTTCTTTTATTTATATGGTAACCCTATCCTTTCTACTACCTTTGGTGATATATAGTTCCTAGTTGCTTTACTATCTACTAACACTTTAAACTACTAATCTTACCACTTAACTTTTAAATTTAGGTACTAACCTTAAATTCCTTTAAGGGTCTAAGGCTCTAATACTAGTTCCCTCTAATCCTATACGCCTCCCCTTTTCCTAACTATTGGCTGCTTGATCCTATCTGTACTTAGTCCAACTTTAGCCAATACTTAGTTTATTTCTTTTCCTCTATATACTATAGATAAGTGTTCTCTAGGCACTTCTACTACTATTATCCATCTAGGCATTCTTCTGTAAGAAATCTTCCTAGTTAAAGTGTTAAGTCTCCTTAACCCTATACTTCTACTAGGTGCTAACTATATATATACTTAGTATTTCTAAACCGCTTTTCCTTTAATGCCTAATATATCCTTACTAGGTACTTCCGGTTCTTATCTTTAGGTGCTCTATATATATTATATATATTATCTATATAAGCTATCCACGATAGTGTATAATATGCTATATATTTTAGGTTAACTCTTAGTTTGTTTTTGTTCTTAAGTTTAAACCTATACCTAGTTAACCTAACTACTGGTATTTCCGCTATGGGTACTAAGATTTATTACTTACTTCTCTAGTCCCTAGATCCTTTTTCTAGGTTCCTTAATATTATAATTAATGCTCCTTTAATGTAACTTATATATTTCTCTATAATGGGTTGGTCTTAGACAACTTTTTTGTCTAGCTATATATAAAAATCTGCCTATTTGTTATTATATCGTTACCTATACCACTTTCCATATAACTGGTTTAGTGTATATGGTCTATCCATTAGAAAGTACCTTGTTATTACTATATTATAATATCCTTTAGTATATCTTTCTTTAAACCTAGTTAGAATATCTAGATCCTCTTCTTATTCTAGTTTATCTAACTATTTTACCCTAGGTGTCCCTATACTTGGCCTATTAGTAACTCTTTATATAGGTGCTCTATCCCTTATATAACCTAGCATAGCTAACCTCCTATCTAGCTTTTGCTCTTGCTATATGGTAATTCTTGTCCTAAACTTATCCATAGTTTCTTATTTTCTACGTCTTATAGCTAGATCTTTATAGTTATCTTGCTTCTTAATCCTAGTATTAACTGTTTAATCTTTAAGCTAAACACTACATTTACCTAGGATTGCTAATGTTCTTACTTATTCCCCAAACTTGTAGTTTTTGAACTTGCGTCCTATACTTACTTATTTACTACTAAACTAAGTCGCTGCCCTTTCCTATTGGTTTTCGTCCATTATAGGTGCTTGGGTGTGTCTTATCTTGTCTTAAGAGTCTTAAGCTTCTTTTATCTCTTTATAAGAATCTTAAGCCTATGGCCTTTTGCCTTTATTAAGTGATAAGCTAGCACTAGTAGTTATCTACTTGCTTAGTTTCTTCTAAACGTTACTCCTATTATCTTATAAAGCGATGGAAATTATATCTAATAGTATTATAACACTCGTTACTAAACCTTATTCTATAACGGTCTCAGTCTCTGCTTCTATTTTAACTTCTCCAAGGTTTATATGCTTTTAGTAAGCTGCCCTTATTACCTTATTATTGGTAAATGTTTCGCCTATATTAAATTTATTGTCTTTAATATCCAATCTATAAGCTGGTTTATTGGTTCCTTTAAACTTAAATAGTAATAGCTCCTATAGCTAATAGCTTACACTATACTTAGTATCCTTATAAATTCGGCATGCGTTGTTGTAATAATACGCAAAACTATTAATTAAACACTCTTTTGTTTCTTATAGTGCACCATCATCCCTTTATATATATGTGCTATCTGCTAGCCTAGTTTCCTTTACTGCATAGTTACTCTAACCACCTCTATAGTCTCTAGCAAAATGACCTTGTTTTCCATAATTTATATAAGCCCTATCTTTAAACTACTTTTCTTGCTATAGAGTCCGCCTAAACATCTTCTACTGCTAAGATCCCTAGTTTAGCCTCTGCTCCTAGGTCCTTTAATTACTTAATCCTTAACCTCTAGGTTTCCATAGTTTTTTTTTCCACCTTTAGGTTTCTTTAGTATCACTTAGGTCTATAGGCTCTGCGCCATTCTATAGTTTTTAGCTCTGTATCTGTTGTTGCGTACTCTATGCCTTATATAACTATGGAACTCTATCTTACCCTCTCTTAGCTTGTTCCCTTTAGTAGATCCTATTATTAATCTTTATTAACTAATCTATTAACTCCTTTAGAGTATCCGCATCTTCTATTAGGATAATTACATCCTAGACTTTAGCCTTAAGTCCCTGTTTATACTATGCCATAAGCACCCTATTATTCCACTTAACCTATATAGCTAGTGTTTAAAACTGTGTTATATACTTAATTGCTAAAGTGCGTTGTACTAAGTTCTAAAGCTTTTGTTCCGCTATGGTTGTGGCCTCTAGGTCTCTAAATATTTGTGTTAACTATTCTGCAAATCTATTCTAACTGGCAAATATATACCATATGTCTTGGTTAGTAGTTATTATGCTATTAGCCTGTATTTCTATAAGATACGGCTTAAACCACTTAAGTGCCCTCCCTGTTAGGAACAATCCTGCATAGGCTACTTGATTTAATGATATTGCTAACTTCACTCCTTCCTGTACTACCTTAAAGTGTATTTGCATAAGAAATCCTTTAAGCTTTAACTTCTCCCCTAAAAATCGTTTGATTAAAGGTAGCTTAATCTTTACTACTTTAATTCCATTAATGCGTTCTTTAAGTATCCTATTATTGTCCTGTAAGTGATTAACTATTTCCTATAACTAACCTTATGTAACCACTTGAGAATCCCTATTATCCATACTAGTATTACCTGGCCCTAAGGTTATAGCTGTTGCCGACGCCATCGTAACTAGTGCTGCTCTTAGTAGTATATTGTTTGACTTTGTTTAATACTATAACCTTAGTAGTGAATGTGTAACGGAACCTTATAGTAGGAACTACGGTGGGTTCTATTATTAGGCTAGGTATATAGATAAGAACAAAACAATAACATAATAATAACTGGTGGAGTGGTTGCCTAATAGATTAACTCTAATTATATTCTAAGATTTACTACAAGGAGAGAACTATCTACGGTAGGGACTAAGGTCCTTTAAATACACAACCGTACTCCTAAGAAATCCTCCCTTATACATAAGGTACGTGTTATACGTATTATACGTGGCGTACACTGTGTACACTGCGTATACTGCGTATAATATTATGTGACTCGCTTACCATTCCTCGTTACATAGTTCCACCAGATCTATCCTGGACCGTGCCTATATTAACTAACTAGCTTCCTGCAACTCTTCCCCAAGTAGTCGTAACATCGTACTTAAAGCGTCCGTAATACCTACTAGGATACCTACCTAGTAAAGCCAATCTTTTAGTCCTATTATTCCTATCCTTAAGAGTGTTGCTATTGTATTTTCTGCCTTTATTAGGCCCTTTTAGAGCCCTTGGGTATTTACCCCCTATAGTATTACCTATACTATAGCTTAGGTTCCCCTTGCCTAAGTCTACCTCTATACCTTTAACTCCTATTTATCTCTCTAGCGTTGGTCTAACCAGTATTATATTGCGGTAGATAGTTTTCTAGTACTCTTTTATGCTCTACTTTGGCTCCTTTCTCTCCCTTACTATTGTCTTTGCTAGCCTCTTACGCGTCTCCCTTCCTTCTCTATATAGGCCTAGGCCCTAGCGCCGTATTATTCTTCTTCTACTTTCTCCACCTGTTTTCCTAATATATCTTCCCTACTTTAGGGTTGTTAGTTCCTTCTCCTATAGGGCACCCTAGGGTCCCTCTATAGTTTGTTTAGGCGTGTCTTAATATACTTTATAATATTAGAGTTATATTCCTTTTACACCTTTTATATTACATTGGCTTTAATATATAGTTATAAGGGGGGAATATTGGCTTCCTTCTTAAGTAGTGCTGTGGCCGTTCGCTTATACCCGCCTGTTATACTCCTAAGGCAAGCTGTTTGGACCTTTTGGAGTGGTTTAAGGAGTGATTTAGGGGGGCCTTTTTTAGTTTCTCTAGTGGCCCAAATACTAGATCTATACGTCATGGTTAGCCGGATAACTGCTGTATATAGTAGGCGTAACCTCTAGAAGTATAGACCCTATATAGAATTGACGATCCTGGATATAGCGATATACTATACTTAGCCCTTATGGGCCGCTTATGCCGTATATACGCTCTACCGGAGCTTGCTGTCTACCTATATTCCTAATACCCTTAGGCCTTAAACTGGTTAACCCCCAAAGCCTTAGATATAGATTATATGCTAAAGATCTACAGATTGGTTACGTTTTCTTATAAAATAGATTAGCTGGTATTTCTCTAGTAAGAATTAGACTTTATATCGTCTTGCCTATTCTATATAGGTGTTGTGGGCTTTCTCTAGTGTCCTATAGTTCTCTGCGGCTGTTGGCCTATATATAATTAGGTTTATGTTATTAATAAAGCCTATCCCCTAGGTCGCCCCTTCCTTAAAGGTATTAAGCAGGTTGCTTATAAAGAAGAGGAAGAGTATAGGCAACAGAGGTGATCCTTATAGTATTCCTATTATAACTGTAATAGGGGGGCTCTGGTATCCACTAAAGACCAGTAATATTTCTTTCTGGCCTATAAATCCTTAAATAAATTAAATAATCTATTTTGGGAAGCCCTTTGCCCTAAGGATATATAGGAGACGCTTATAGGGTATATTATTATAGGCGCCGCTAATATCTAGGCTAAGTATTAATACTATAAAGTCCTTTCGCATAGCCCATGTAGTTTTAATGGTAGTAGCGAGTAGTGTAAGTGCTAATAGCGTTAAGCGATTCTTTCTTGCCCCTATTTAGCTTTATGGTAGTAGGGCGTGTTCCTCTGCTATGTCTGCTATGTGGTCTGCTATAACCTTTTCTAAGATTTTGCTTAGGGTGTTTTTTAAGGCAATAGGGCGGTAGCTTCCTAGGATTAAGTAGTCTGCTTTGCCTTCTTTTTATAAGATAACCGTCGTTATGGATCTTGTGACGGCTTGCATAAATGCCCCTGAACCGAAGCTTGTGGATTGCTATCTAATGAAGATACTAAGCTAAGGAGAAGAAAAGAAGGGGGTCGCCAGGACCATAGTAAACATATATGAAAGGGCAGCCGCTAAGGCGCTAGCGGTAAGCGAGCCAATCGTAGGTTGGCAGAATTTGGCAGGTAACGCGCTCTAGCACCGTCACATTACCCCCCCCTCCTGAAAAAGCCTGCCCTTAGGCGTTGTCCAAGCTCCCTATTATCGTCCAAATTGTTATAATTATCTAACCCTTCTTCCCAGCATTTAATCCAGTTGTCTAATTTACGTGGTGGTCCAGGGAGGTTAGGGTAGGCTAGGTGGAAGTCCCGTAGCTTATAGGGGGAGTACTTAAAATTAGATGCGGGGTACCACTCTAGGTCGTTATCATGGCCTACCCAGCTTGTATGGTATTTTAAGACATTACGGACCTTTTTTACTGCTAGGATTTCTTTAACTTCCCATTCTTCGTCCTTAGCAATCTGGATTGGTAGTAGGGGGTCATTATACTATCTAGGTAGTGGATTATCCGCAACCTTTTATAGCCGGTCCGGAGAGAAGACGGGGTGGATCCTTATTAACTCTGGTAGCTTAACCTTAAAAGAGTGTCCTACCTTTTAAAGAGTCTTGTATAGGCCAGCTATTTGGTGGTCTAACTTGCGGCTTAGCCTCTAGGTTTTCCAGTTCTTTGTTAACACCTATACCTTATCTCCTACTTAGAAGTCTTCCTCGCGACAATATTAGTTTATATCAGACTCCTTTTTTTCTTGCGCCTTTCTTATAATTGTTTAAGCAGTCTCCTAGGCTCCATATATTCTCTTAGCAAATGCCTAGGCCTCTTTATAGTTGAGGCGTTTACGGGCCGTAGTGGGTTCCGTAGGCCTATCCCAATTAAAGGACGTTTGTGGTGCATACCCGTAGAGCAGTTTAAATGGGGACATCCCTATACTATTATAGGGGAGTGTAAGCTGCGCGTAGTTCATTATAGGCAGTAATTCCAACCAGTTGTCCTAATAGTAGTCTATAAAGGGCCGTAGTCGCTAGTTAAGGTACTGGTTTATAATCTTAGTTTAGCCGTTAGTCTAAGGGTGGAATATAGTAGAGAGCTTAATCTTAATCCCAAGGATACGGCAGAGTTTATTCCAGAAATCCGATATAAACTAGGGGCCATGGTCAGAGATAATTAATTTGGGGGCGCTGTAGAATTAATAGATGTTGTTAACGTAGAGGCGGGCCATATTCTTCACAGCTATAGTCTTAAAACAAGGGAGGGAGACGGATTGCTTATATAGTTGGTCGACCACTACAAAGGCTGTATTGTGGCTGTAGGCGTCCTTTGGAAATGACTTAAAGTCCATGGTAATATATTACTAAGGGCGTTCTGGAACTAGCAGCGGTTATAGCCACCCAGGAGTTTAATCCCTAGGGGCATTTGCGCATCTATAGGCGTGGTAGTTTCTAACAAATCGATCTATATTAGATAGAAGTCCTTACCAGTAGTAACGGGGCGCTAGTAGTTGGTGGGTCTTATTACAACTAGGGTATACCGTAGAGACTTAACAGTAGGCTTTGCGGATTAACTCTATCTGTAGGTTATTAACATCTGGAACTATAAGCCGTTCTTAGTATAGAAGCAGTCCTTCTTCTATTTCCAAATCAGGGTCCTCCTTCGCGGCTTAGTCGCGGAGGGCCTTTAGGGAGTTAGCCGTGCGGTTTGTAGTTAGGATATAGTTAACTAGCCCTATTAGTTCATCTAAGACTGCTCCCTTTAAGGGTACTAGCTCATTCCGTTTGGAGTCTAGTTCTTTAAGAATTTGCGGGTTAAGCTGTTTAGGATAGAGGAGGGCGCGCGTCTGGTATTAGGTCTTTAGCTTATCCTAAGGTCCTACATCTTATTCCCTTTGGGTTAGTGCATCAGCTTTAGTATTTTACTTGCCAAAACAATATATAATCGTAAAGAAGAATTTAAAGAGTATTTTAGCCTAGTGGGCTTATCATCTAATAAGCTGCTTTGTAGTTATAAAGTACTCTAGGGCTTTATAATCTATATATATCTTAATCCGGGAGTTCGTGCCTTTAAGCTTTACGCGCTATTAGGACAATAATTAGATAATAGCTAGTATTTCTTTATTATGTACCTCGTAATTACACTTAGCTAGGTCCATTATTTTCAAGAAGAAGGCGATAGGGTACTATTCGCCATCTAGATATAACTATAATAGAATTCCCGCTACAACTCTATTAGAAGCGTCCGTCTCTAACATTAATTCAAGGTCCGGGTTATAGTGATAAAGGATTAAAGAAGAGATAAGCCGATCTTTTAACTCTCTAAAGGCTTCTATACAGTCGTTATTAAAGACAAAAGGCATATCTTTCCGGGTAAGTTATATAAGAGGTATTGCCACTACTCCGTAGTTATAGATAAATTGGCGGTAGAAATTACAAAAACCTAGAAAGGACTGGATACCCTTTACAGTATAAGGGGGCTGCCAGTTACGGATTGCGTTAACCTTTTTAGGGTCGACTTTAATCCTATCTATACTTACTATAAACCTAAGGTACTTTATGCGTTTTACCCCAAATTTATATTTCTTAATATTAACTTGCAAGCCTATGTTCCATAATCTCTCTAGGACCTTCTTAATATAAACTTAGTACTTAAGTTTGTTGTCTAAGTATATAAGGATGTTGTCTAGGTATACCATGCAGAATTTGTTAAGGTAATCAAAAAGAACATCATTTATATACCTTTAGTACATAGCCGGTCCGTTTATTAGTCTAAAAGGAAAAACTTTGCATTTATAGGACCCGTAATAGGTACAGAATATTATTAAATCTTTAGATATAGGGTCTATCCTAATTCAGTAGAAAGCTTGGCGGATATTAAGTTTAGTAAAGATCTTTACCCAGCTTAAACGTGCGAGGGTTTCGTTAATTAAAGGAATAGGATACTAATCCTTTTAAGTAATAGCATTTAGCTTTTAATAGTTAATATAAAAACAAAGGCCTTTACTAGGCTTTTTTACAAATAGGATAGGGGAAGCAAAAGGGGCTTAACTTAGCTCAATAAACCCTTTGTTAAGGTTATTAATTAAGTACTACTTTATTACTTTTAGCCTGTCCATTAATTATTAGTAGAGGGGGCTATAGCCTAGCGAGTTATTGGCTTCTAATTAAATCTTATAATTATATGTCTGGTAAGGGGGTAACTTGTCTAAAGCCACCCTTAAGAATGCGTCCTTATACTTAGCATAGATAGTAGGAAGAAGACGTTTAACTAGTTCCTTATTAGTTTCCTTAATTAGCTTTTCTTCCCTCTTATTAATAATCCAGTTAATCTTATATAGGCTTATTATAAAGACCTTATTGTCCTTCCGGTACATATTAAAGTGGAATGCTATAGCGCTAATTGTGGCAATGTCTACTATAGGGGGGTTATATAATACTAGGGGCGTGCATAACCTTAGGGCCCTCTAAGGTATTAATGTTGTTATTACTCCTTTTAACTCCTGTCGCATCTTTTAAAGGTCATCCCTTATATCTTATTGGTACGTTCTTTTCCATACCGGTCAGATCTACGTGATTTGGATATTATCTATACCACTATCTATCCTGCTTCCGTAGGTAGAGTCCTTCTTAAACATAGCGCTTCAGGAGAGTATCTTTATTAGTACAGAGTTCTTTCCAGCTTCGCGGCGGGCGTCTTCTTAGGTGAAGGCTAGGTTATAGGCCCAGACATCCTACTAGTATATAGGGTTAGACTTCGCGGCTAGTGTCTTATAGTTAGTTTGGATTTCTCTAATAAAGGAGGGTAATTTTAGCCTATTCTCCAGCTAGACAAACTGTCTTTGTTATATATTTAGCCAAATATTAAAGTAGGACATCCATTTTTGGCTAAGGATTATATTGTGGGACCCTAGGTCTAAGATATAGAAGGGGATACTATATTAACGTCGTCCATTAAGGGAGATATATAACTTTAGGATATAGGTAACCAGCTTACCAGCTTGGCCATTATAGCCTTTTACCTAGACAGGCTTCTCTAGTAGGGTGGCTTTTATATTTAGAAACTTAGCAACATTAATTACACAGGCAGTATTTATAAAGGTAAAGCTATTTACTCTAGTGTTAATAAGGGCAGTTAAGTTAACTCCATATCCATTTTAAGATACTATACATAGAACCGTAAAGTGTTTTCCACCTATTAACTAACTTAGATTAATCTCTTTAAGATTAATAGGATACCCTAGGGGGGAGTCTTTCCCTAGGGTTCTTCTTTTCCTAACTTATTAGATGTTTCTCCTTCCTCTATC
>Ga0307507_10000698_pt1 | contig 73581 bp, 20 predicted proteins | sample 7_EM_MG_FD_207223 | JGI IMG/M metagenome (GOLD analysis project Ga0307507, IMG submission 207223) | Populus trichocarpa ectomycorrhiza microbial communities from riparian zone in the Pacific Northwest, United States - 7_EM | ecosystem: Host-associated > Plants > Roots > Unclassified | place... | reverse complement strand
GCGAGCTGACAGCGGAACAGTCAGCGTACCTTATTTTGATGCAGCGGACAGCGAGCGATCTGGTTGGCCGCAGTCAGTCAGCGATAGGGCCTCAAAGCTCGCTGGAGACTGACTGTTGGACACACTGTGTTCAATCTCTTCATTCCGTAAGTCACGGAACTTCTCGCCATTCGTTTGATTTCTGGAGAATCTAGATCCAGAAGAGCTAATGCATACTTTTGCTAAAAAAAAAGTTGTCAATTCTCAAAGATGCCAGAAATGAGTACAGCAGAAGGAAACAAACTACACCATTGACCTTTCATAGCCCTGTCGGTGTTCTCGGACGCCCGTTGTACCGCTTCGTACCGTTTCCGACAGCTCGTGAGTAGTATGATGTCATTGATTGTTTGAATCGATCTAGGGACAGTACCATCAATAACGAACATCGCGATATCCTCGACATGTGAGCAAGGCGTCTGCCAGAGGGTCTTAGGCCTTCTATGCGTCACCGATCCAAGTTTCAACAATAGAATTCGTCCGACTATAAAGCATAAAGATACCTGGCCCAAGCATGATACAGCTGCGCCTCCAGTTGCGTCTAATAACCTCCATCTATTACTTAATTCCAAGTAGTTTCCAAATGCCCTAGTAACCTTTAAAGGTATATAATAGAGATATCGATACAAAATTGCACTCTTCTATTCTTTATTAGGGCTTATAATTAAGAGATTTGGCTGCCGTCGCCTCCCTTTCGTCTCTGCCGTCGCCTCCCTTGGGGGTGCAGCTCGCAGGGGTCACGGAAAAGTTGAACGGGGGTCGGCGAAAGCTAAACGGGGTCACCGATGGAGCGCCGGAAAAAGGTCGGCGGGGTCACACTTTTAGCTATACAGAACGCGCATTAGTAGCCACATTTAACTTAAGCGACCGTATAAACCAAAATATCTAGGGTATATGCTACGTATACGCATACAGGCACTTAGATATACATATATATATACACACACATATATTATATATATGCACATATATATACGCGAATTTACACGTATCTCGCTATACTAATAATAAGTGAAAACTATACTAAGGTAAACAAGAGCATAGTAGGATGGTTAAACAGCCTACTAGTTATTATGGACAACTATATGCTATATATATGCTAAGTATATATAGGTATTCCAGAGCGTACCTAATATTAAACATAAAGATAATAGTTCTTAAGATAATATAATTAGTAGGGAGAGTATTAAAGATAAGGAGAATAAGGAGAATAAAGAGAATAAGAAGAATAAGGAGGGCGAGGAGGGCAAGGGCTAAGATAGTATATAATAGCGGCTTCTATTTTATATGGGTCTCTCCGAGGTAACACTATATATAACTTTATATATATGCTATATATATGCTTAGAATAGCTAGGGCATACTCTAAGACTATAGAGCACTTATTAGCTTTAATAGTAAGCATTAAGTTATTATCTAAGAGGTAATAGACTATATTATAATGCCAGAATATCTAGTAACTAGAAAAGAAGAAATTATATACTTTATCTATAAAGCAACACCTCTGCTGTCTATAGACACAGATAAAAAAACAGTATATAAGGTTATTAATTAGTATATATTAAAGGTAAGCAATACATATATAGAGCATATGCTATACTTATATATCTAGCAGATTTAATTCTTATTCTATTAAACTAGTAACCCTAAGATTATATAACTATAGCTTCTTAGAGAAAATAATAATCGGGAGAATAGAAAAGTATTTTATTAAGCGTTTAAATGTAGCGGTATTAGACACTGCGAGTACGCCCATAAGGATATGCTAAGTATATGCTTGGTATATAATAGGGTTAAGCCCAAATTAATTAACAACCTCTAAAAGCGTAGTAGTCGTCTATACTAGGCAGTAGAGATTAATAAAAAGCTTAAACAAAGTACAGAGAGGTAAGCATTATCTATATATATTAGGCATATACTTATAATATATAGCTACTACTACGGTGTTCTATAATTATGGCGGTAGTATATCTACCCTAGTATATAAGAACGTGTATATAATAAAAGCAGACTAATAATGTTTTTTCGGCATAAAGTATATATATAGCCCACATATGGTCCATATATGCGCGATATATACTTATTATATACAGGTAGAGTTTATTGGTTATTCTAGCAGCAGTAATACTAAACTATAGTATACTGCCTGGCCTTTATTATTAATAACTGCCTAGGTAGATATTTAATACCTTCGTTTACTTGTTAAACATAGAGTTTAGGAAGTTAAATAAGAATATACCTATATTGGACATACAATATTAAAGCGAAAATATTATGGTATATAATATATATGTTGTGCATACGCTATGTATATACTAAGTTTATATAGGATTTAACCACCCGTAAGGCCAAGGTAGAGTAGTAGGCCGAATATGTGGTATATAGTTAGATTGCTATATTTCTGTTAATATAGCACGGTATCCTTATATTTGCCTTATTACACGGAATTCTTATATATATTATCTACTATATTTAATAAAGCTACCAGTTAACCTTGCTAATAATATAGTTAAAGTAATAAAGTAGGTGGATGTCCTAAGCCTTACTATATGTATGCTCCGTATATATATAGTATATATAAATAAAACTACTTACTATTCTATAGGTCGATTTATCCTATTACCGCAGTACTATATTTTATATAAGAAGTATAGGACGCAGACACTACGTGCGGTATATAGTAGTCTTAATATTAAGGATTGAATTACTGCTCTAATTTAAAAGGAAAGGCTACTACAGTTCCTAGAGGGGACGGTATATATAGGTAAGTATAGGTTAAATACACGCTAAGTATATGTAGAGGCTAAGCGTAGTAGGTATACTACGTGAGTTCTCTATTAATTAATATAAAGAGAACACTGAGCAATAGATTTGGGCAATTTATAACTTTAATAATAAGCATTTCCTTATTATATACTATATATATGCGCAAGCTAAGGCATTCTAACGCGTAATATGTATTAAAATGGACCTATTATTTAAGATGGTTTAAGGCAAAACAAATATATTCTTAATTATAGGATGGGATAAGAATTTTAAATATATATATACCCTATGCTATATATATGCTATGCATAAGCTAAACACTTATAATAGGAATTAAGGTTTAGGTATACGCCTTTCTTAACCTAAAAACACATACTATGTATATAAAAATGTTTTAGCTAGTATTTAAGGTTTTAGGTAATACTGCTTAATTATCTATATAATTTACGTATATCTATAGAACTAGACTTTGCACTGCTATAGTTAATATATGTAAGAAATAAGCTGGCGGTGAGTATACGTTCTATATACGCTTTGTATATGCTCTATATATGCTTTATATATACTTATAATATATAGGCTTTAGAGATTATCTATATATAATTAACCTATCCCGTGAATGGGATAAATACCTTTAGTATATGCTTATATTCTGCCTAGTATATATTAAATAAAACTTTGTAAAGCGCTTTCTAACTTATAAAGTAAGATATATTATAGAGTAGATATAGGAAGCGGAGATAGAGCAGAAACTAACAGTGCGTATATAAAGTATATATATACTATATCTGGAGCTTATATCTTGGATAAATAATAAGAAGAAAATATGGATACTAGCTAGGCTTATAAAGGAAAAGTTAAAGGTCCCTTATAAGTGGTGGGTATATACACGGAAGTATACTGGACTTGGTAAAAGTAGTTACTTTTAAGATAATAACTTTACTAGTTAAAAATTATGCGTGCTTACTGTAGTACTCTGGTAAAGGTATACGCTCTATATATATACTACATATTCTAATATTTTAGTATAGGCTTAAACTCCGTATATAAGAAATATTTAATCTATAAGAGCTATATAAAGAAACGGGAATAGATAATATATGGAAAAATTATAGTAACTTAAAGCGGATAGCAGTATAGCTACAGAAATAATATATATATATATGCTGTATATGTAAAGTATATACTAAGCTTAAGCAGCGTAGAAGTAGTAAAAATTAGCTAAGCGGCGAGCTAGAAATCCTAGGTTTAATCTTCCTTAAAATCCTTAGAACCTATTTAATACCCCTAGGCCTATTATATCTAGTGGCCAGATTATCTCACAGATAAGTATAGTAGATAAAATATTGTATTAGTATTGGATATGTTGCGCGTATCTACTATATATGTAGTAGAGATGCTACTACTATTATCGCAAAGTTAAACACCCCAGACTATGGGTAAGAGGTATAAATCTTACCTATCTATAGAGGAGCTAAAAAAGGAGGTATATATACTACGTGTAGAAAATATAGAGTAATGAATTAACAAATTGAAATAAGCTAAAGACGTATATAATAAAGCAAAAGAACTAGCAGAGCTTAAGAAGTGGGTGTAGAAATATGGTGTTAGTATATAGGGCGTATATATATGGTACATATATAGAAAGTATTACGTAGAGTTCTATAATAAATAAAAAATTAATTAATATGGGCCTTCCGCCCTACGCCCTATATTAGGTATATATATAGCCTATTTACTAAACAAACCCCACTAAAACTTTGATAATGCGTACTATACGCTATATATATAGCGTGCAGGCCCAGTATATGCTGGGACTTATAGTTGTATACTTAGGCGAGTATGGTGGGTTAAATAGCGAGTTTCGCCCGTGGCTTATATAGAGTATAAGTATAATATATATAATAGAAGGAACTAAACTTACTAGAGCTTTTACCTCTACTATAATAACCTATTGTCTTTCTGCTTACTGGTGCTAAACATTAGCTATATATATATAGGGAATGTATAAGGTAAGCTTACCCCTTTAGTAGCAGGTAGACGGTAAGGGGGACTCCTTATAGTTACCTAGTGGGGTTGGGCCGCGCTATGTATATAGTTAGCGTATGCTAAATATATGTAGGTAAAATACTGACCCTACGTTTTAAGCTGGTAGAGGGGGTAGATAGGCCGACGTGCTATTTCTTTCTTATTAGTATACGCCTAGTATAAGCACGTATTAACCTATGGTTAGTAGAAGATATTATAGGTTTATATATATGAAGTGTATGCGTATATAAGCTAGTAATATAACTAAGTAGTGGTTTTAGTAATGTATATATAGGGCCTATATAAAGTCGGACTTTACCAGTCTCCTAGATATAGAGATAAGCGTTTATTTCTAAATCGGGCAGTAGCCCTAGTGGTAGCCATACTTATTCCTCCTACACGCTACCCTTAGGCCTATAAGTACCCTTAGGTCTAAAATTAAACTTAGGGGGAATAAGTATATAGATAAATAGATAGATAGATAGATATATTAGGGTATAGCGTGTATATACAGAAGCGAAACTAATACTCTTACCTCGCGATGGAATTGCCTGCTAAATTAGGTAGTAAACCCCTAGTCCTAGGCACTGTATCTAGTTAGCTTAGGCTAAATATATACTGGGTATAGGGTAAGCATACGCGAATAGAGTGTAGGCATCTATATACTCCGAAATTCTTAACCCTAAAGGGCTACGGCTATATATAGTGTTAATACTGTATATATATTGCATATATATAACCTACCCGGGCTTATATAGGTATTTGGTATCCTGCTAGCTACTAGAGAGAATAAAACACTTTAGAGCGCTATATTATATTAGCGTTGCATATACGTAGTATATACTAGGCATATACTTCTCCCCTATAATTAACTCCGTAGCCAACATATTAGTAGTAGGAGGGTTAGTTACTATATATAGTAAGTATATGCCTCCGCTAAACTATATAGTAATACTTATAGGCACCGCTGTGCTTATTACGGATATAGCGGCGGTACTATAACTATATTAGTGGAAGATGTAGATACTGTATATATGCGGAATATATGCTTAGCTAGGCTGTAAAGACCTAGCCATATATCTACGTGCCATTTACTATAATATCGCAGCTATATTTGTTGTTAGTATATACTATATATAAGGTATAGATATGCGACCTATACTATAGAGTTAATAGCAGACAGGATAAAGGCAGGGTTAGATAGATCTGGTTTATACTTAGTATATATATACTCTTTATATAGAGCCTTTCTGGCACCTACTTGCGTTATCCTAAACTGTTTATTCCTATTACTAGCCTAAATACTAAAGAGATTATTAAAGTATTTACCTATACTGTTTATAAGTTACACGGCGCCCTAAGTACTATCGTTTCCAATAGAGGGTCTTTATTTATCTCCAACTTATAGCGCCGCCTAAACTAGCGCCTAAAAGTTACCTTAAACCCTAGTTCTATATAGCATCCCAAAATAGATGGTTAGACTAAAATTATTAATGTAGTAATAAACAAGTACCTACGCGCTTTTATAAGCTTTACCTAAGATAATTAGGTAGATTAGCTCCCCCTTGCCGAGTTTACTATAAATAACTAAGTTAACAAGACTACGGGAATCTTACCGTTCTTTACTAACTACGGCTATGTCACGGCACTGACCTGACGCGTTGTTATGGCTACGCGTATGTATGAGCACGGACCTGACCCCTGAGCAACACGTATATATACCTGCCTTGTCTCCTATACATAGATCCTCACACGATATCGTTTGTCAATGTTATACAGTTACCTCGTACCTTGACCCTTCGCACGTACTGTGACAGGCTATAACCTATATTTAGGTATCAAACCAGCGGGCCCCTAGCTATTAGCCCTATCTATATATATAAAAAAAGAGTACCTATAAGCTAATACTATCGCTAACCGCTTTAAGCGTATCCTAACTTAGCTTAAAGCTCTAGCTTATATCTCCCAGCAATACTATAAAGATAACGCCAATATAAAATAGGATAAAGGTATAATATTTAAAAAGGATAATATGGTTATAGTTAGCCTTAAAAATATAAAGACCAACCAGCCTAAGAGAAAATAAAATAATAACTAGGATGGACCCTAGCCCATTTTAGCTGCCTATAGAGGGGTAATTATAGTAAACCTCCTAGACCATATTCGCGTTAACAAGTCTTTCTATATATTAAAAATCCGCCTCTGGTTCCCTAAAAAGATCCCTAGCTAAGTACGCATTAACAAAGAGGAACGTTATAATATTATAGGCAGGATAGCCAAAAGAGATAATGATGGCAATATCACGGACAAATAGGAATTTAAAAAAATTCTTAATATATATAATAAATAAAGGGACGAGCACGGCTTAACATACTATATTAAGTAGAAGTATTATAATAAGAAAACCTAGGAACCCAAGAAGTCCCTAAAAGGGTACAAGCGCGCACTACTAAAGTTCTATAAACAACACCCTAAGAAGCCCAGACCCCTAGACTAGGTATAAGATAAGAAAGACTCGCCACGCTAAGGCCGTGGACGACAACCATAATAATTTAAAAAAGTTAAGATCTTAGGGAACTTTAACCGCCAGTTAAAGTTATCTAATTAGTTAGATTCTTGCCAAGAGCGCCACGCCTAGTCAGTTTGGGTAGCGGTGTAGAGTTCTACTAACGCTATTCGTTAAGCTAGCCAGTTATTAGCTTGGTAAAAGTGGTAAGCAAAACTAACATCTTTACTTACCAAATCTACCGTTTTCCACTAACACTGTAGCCACTGGCTATATAACTGCAATTTACTATTACTTAATGGCAATCTAACGGTAATCTAACGGCAGTTTGCTAGTACCGTAACATTCTGTTTTAGAGTTACTTATTTGGTTTAGGAACCAAACCTTCTGGGGAAGGGGAGTACTATTACGGCACTAACCTATCGCATACTGTTTTATACTGTCTCGTACTATTTCCTACGGTTGGCTGGCCCACCACTAGCGCCTTGGCGCCTAGCCCTACTACTTATATACAATACCCCTTTCGCCTCTTCTCCTCTTTATACCACAACGTAGTTATTTAGTCTACTTTATTGCAGCACCGTGACATAAGGTGGAATCTAGGGGTAAACAGCCCATTTGGTAGCACAGCCTGGCTTCTAGTGGAGCTAGTATTATAATCTTACTCTTAGCTAATAAATACTAGAGAAAAATTCGCGTATTTAATCTCTTAATAGAGACGGACTTTATACGGTGGCTGTATTAGCTAAAAGGGCGTAGTAAGATGGATATAAGCCTAATCGCCTAATCTACTCGCGCTATCTGCCCCCTTATGTTGTTTATAATATCTGGCTATAGGTAAGGGTAAAAGCGAGCCTTTTACACATATTTAGGAGGTAGAGTAGCGGCTGTAAGCTCTATAGAGTGTGACTAAGGAAGTTCCTTAGATCTAGGGGAGATTTAAAGATGCCCTTATTACTTAGAGTGTCTTTTAATGCTTATAGTAGAATTATAGCACACCCTCTACCTGTTTAACCCTAGAAACTATAGTCTTACAGAAAATCTAACACAAAAGATCTAGTTTGCTGATATAATTGGGTTGGAAAACAGATATATTAGCGCTAGCCCTAACTCTAAGGAATAAGGGTAGAGGAGGTACTTTGCTACCAACCTCTTTAATAAAGGGGCTTAGTGCAATGCCCCTATTAGGCAGAATGTGCTAATTTAGTTAGTTAGGTCTCAATTGCAGTTTCCTAATAGGCGTTGATCTTATAATAGAGTTTAAGCCTATATAAACCTTTATATATTGCAAACGGTAATTACAAATAGAGTATAGATTATATGTTTTAATTTACTATTAAGCTAGTAGGGTTATTTTGGTGTAGATACTATAGATATAAGCTAGTAGCAAAGAGGGGACTAGTGTGGACTTAAAAGCCTAGCGTAACCTATCCTTTAGGGCTATTAGAAAGGCATAAGGTAATAATAACTCTAATAATAATAGTAGTAGTAATAGTGGTATCTTCTTAACCCCTTTATTTTTATTTAGAAATTTTACTTAATAATATTAATTTCTATACTGCACCCCCTAAAAAACTAAGAGCTTTTTAGTATTATACGATTATAGCTTCTAAGGCAAATATAAGCAATATACCTAAAAAGAGGAGGATAAAAAAGGGGAGAGTACCTTACTTCCCTCCAATAGATAATTCTATAAAATATTTAGGCTGGTTACGCTTAGGTAAGTTATTCTATATTGCCTTTTTTAAATATTCTACCTAATAAGGCACCCGCAGATTCTAAGGCTTTTAATAAGTATAAAGATATTTATAAGAATAAAAGTAACAGCTAAGACGCTAGAGGAAGTAATTAAGGTAATTTAGTAATTATCTCCTCCCTCTTTTTTTAATAACTATAAATATATCTAACAGCTAGTAGCAAATTTAATATTTATTAAAAATAATATAGCTAACCTAGACTTAGAACCTAAAGGTAATAAAGCTAGTAATACTAGCAATAAAGCTAATAAAGTTGGCGATTAATTAGCACCTTATAAGTTGGATATATATTTCCCCACTATATAGCAGCCTTGCTTAATAATTATTAGGTAATAGAAATAACTATAGTAATAAGGATAAGAATAAGGAGCTACCTTCTTTAAAGGAGGTAGAAGATCTCTTTAGCGTATCTTTATATTACTATCTTAAACCTATAGGAGAAGACGTTAATAAAATGGGTAGCTTATCTAAGGGAATTAATATTATAACTATCCCCTAGGCTAGATAGAAGTTGGAGACCTATATAGTAACTAATTAAGACTTAATAGCTAATAATATGGATAATATTAGTAAGTTACGGATATTAAAATATTATTACTATAACCTAATAACTGTTATATGTAGACAATCCGCTTATTAGGGAGGAGGGTAATTATAAGAAAGGAAATATAGGAGGTAAATTATCCTTTATACTAAGGAAGCGGAAGCTTAATTAGTTTAAGTAGGACAACGCTACTAATTCTAATTCTATATAAGGGCGCGAAGAGGCTTCAGGGAAGATTCGAAGGAACAATATAAATTCTATCTAAATCTAAGGGTATATGGCTCTTGCAGAGAACAAGACGTTGTGTAAAGAAGAGAAGGGAATATAGGAAACTTGTAACTAAATATTCGAGGTCTTGGCAGCAGACGCGTGGGCATAAGCCTACGCGGATTTTAATAGGTTTCGACCAAATTCCATTACATTAGTGGAACTTGGTGGAATTTAATTAAGTTAGTAGAATTTGGCAGAATTTAATTAACTTAGTAGAACTTGGCAGAATTTAATTAAAGCGTTGAAATTTATCTGTTAAGTGTTTTACTAAGACATTCCTACTATAACTGGGCTAGTCCCATTATAGTACCCCCCCTTTAGCTAAAGGTCTAAAACAATTTATAACTTATCGCCTTATAAGCGTCGTAATGTAGTTCAAGTTCTTTTTAATTTTAAGTTTCTTGCTATCATATTTCGTGTCTTTATATTAGGTAGCAGTTGTTTGCCTTTATGTCGTGTCCATCTAGCCAGAGTAGGCCGCGAAGGATAGTTCTTATAGAATTCTTTTACTAAGGAAGGCGCGTCAGCCTTAATCTAATTATAGGTTTCCTAGGTTTGTGTTTTATATCCTTCCCACTTAATAAGAAGTTTAAATTATTTAGATTGTGTTTTCTATCGCATATTATTAATTAAGTTAATAAAATAAGAACTATTACCGTTGTTAATAATTATAGGAGGTGGCGGTGGCACTTTATAAGTTATAGGATTATCTTTTAAACATTGCAATAAGCTTATATAAAACGTCGGGTGTATTTTTATCTTAGTTAGCAGTTTAAGCTTATAGGCGTACGGGCTTAGTTTCTTCTTAATTTAGTATAGGCCTGCAAACTTCCAGTTAAATTTCTTTAAGGGCCGTTAAGTCTTTAGGTTTCGTATATTTAGGTAAACTATATTACTTTCCTTAAAGTCCTATGCAGGAGCTTATCCTTTATTTACATGCTATTCCTATACCATTTAAGCATACGTTAATTTACTTTATAATAGTTCCATTAACTGCTTTATTTAATTAGTGAAGTTATGTACGTTAATTAACTAAATCCGTTTAATTATAGGTCCTATTATATTAATTTTAGGTTATAATTTAAATCTAAGTTAAGGGTTTTGTCCGTAGGTTATGTAGAATAGCGTTACGCCTGTTAATACATTTATTATATTATTTGCAGTAAACTCAGCTAAAGGCAGCCATTTTTCCCAGTTGTCTTATAGGTAGGAGCAGTATATTTATAGATATTGTTCTATAATTATATTTGCAATTTTAGTTTAACTATCTATCTCTAGATAAAATACAGTTAAGAGTTATATTTAAATGCTTAATTATTTATATAGAGCTTACCAGAAGTCTAAAACGAACTGGCTTCTGCGGTCGGATATTATTAAGTTAGGAAGTCTATATAGCTTAAAGACGTGCTTAATAAAACATTTAGCTACTAATATTGCGTTAATTAAGTCTATGGGGATCATATATTACATTTTTATAAGACGGTTAACAACTACTATAATATTTATAAACCTATTACTGCTAGGCAAGTTAACTATAAAGTTAATTAAGATATCGCGCTATCTTTGCATTGGAATTAGTAGCGGTTAAAGTACTCCTTACTTCTTTATATAAGAGGTCTTTCCACACACATACATCCTGTATACTTAAACATATTTTTGTATATAGTTGTATATTATAGGCTAGTAGTATACTCGTTAAACAATCTTATAAGTCTTTACACGGCCAGGATGCCCTACTACAGGGGAGTTGTATATAAATTTAAGTATCTTAAATTATAAAGGTTTGGAATTTAGAACTACCATCTTCTATTAATAGTACAATCGATTATTTTAAATTTCGCATTTAGCAAGTATAATATCCTTATACTATTATTTTCCTATTTAAATTACTTTTATTACATCTATTATCCATATATTATTCTTATATTTATATTCCATTAGCTTATCAATTTCTATTTCCCATTTATTAACTTCCAATTTATTTCTATTAAGTTCCATGTCTAGGAATATAGGATATAGTTTTTTAAAATGTTTAGGAGGCAATAAGATCCGTAATTAATTTGTAATCCGTTTATCTAAAGCATTTGCAGGTAAGTCTTATAATTAAGTTTGCCTAGTTAGTACATAATCTTAAAGTTAAATTATAAGAGATATTCAGCCTAATGAATTTAGCGCTACGTTCATTGCTTTATAGTTATAAAATACTACAGGTTCTTATGGTCCGTTAACACATATATCAGGAACAATAATCCTTTAAGCTTAGGACGCCATTATTTAAAGCATCTAACGATTGTAAGCAGTTCCTTATTATATATCTTGTAGTTTAATTTAGTAAGGGCAAGTTTCTAGGAGAGAAAGGCTACTAGACATAGCTCGCCGTTCTTATTATATTGCAACAATACTCCCCCTAGCGCATAATTAGACAAGTCTGTTTTAACAATATATTTAAGGTTAGGGTTAAAGTAGGTAAGAACTAGAGCAGTTATAAAACGATGTTTTAGTTTATTAAAAGCTTGTTTATATTTAGTAGTCCATTTAAATTTTATATTCTTCCTTATTAAGTTTACTAATAGCTAAATAATTTTTAAGAAGTAATCAATAAATTAATAATAGAAATTTGAAAATTCTAGAAATCCTTAAATATCTTATAAGCTACTAGGACTTTCCTAGTTTACTATTGCAGCGACTTTTTTAGGGTCTATTTTAATTCCGTTGTAGGATATAATTAAGCCTAAGTACGTAACTTCGGACGCATGGAACTTGCATTTCTTAATATTGCATTATAGGCCTATATCTTGTAGGCGTTTAAGGACCATTCTAATGTATTTTAATATTTAGAAAGCAAGGATAAGTAGATTAAGATATTATTAATATATGCGGTAACAAATATATTAAGAAATTCATAAAGCGTATTATTAACGTATTGCTAAAATATACTAGGACCGTTCTTTACGCCAAATGGTATTACTAGGTATTTAAAGAGTCCCCATTATGTACAAAAAGCTATATACTTCTTATCTCCTTTACGTATACAGATTTTATTAAAGGCAGTAACTATATTAAGCTTTGTAAAGTACTGTGCCTTTACTAAATAGTTAAGCGTCTCTTAAATTAGAGGAATTGGATATTAGTTTTAAATCATAATTGCGTTTAAAGCTTAATAATTAACATAGAATCTTAAGCCTCCTCTTAGCTTTTTAATAAATAGTACAGGTAAGGCAAATGGAGATTAACTAGGGTAAATAAATCCTTTTTTTAGATGTTTGTTGAGGTATTATTGCATTACAAGCAGTTCTTCTTATGATATACCGTATAGCGGACCGAACTTTAGTATTATACCTAGCTTAAGTTCTATCTTAAAATCGTGCTTATCTTAGTATAGGGCTAGTTAGTCTACAAATTGTTCTTTAAACTTGTTAATTAGATTATAGTACTCTTTAGGTATAAGAGGTTAAGGGTTAATATATTACTTCGGTTCTAGTGCTTTCTTAATATCTTCTATTATTACAGCGAAGATTTTATGGTCTTATTTTCTTGCTAATAAAATAAAAGGCGCAGCTTGTATTATATAAATTTCAAGAGATTTTAACAAAATATCTTCGCATTCTTTGCCATAATTAGTAGTTATAGTTTTATTATGTTGGTTTAAAGTTTATAGTAAGGGCAATTCGTATTATATTAAATTTAAATAGTTATATGCATATTTATAAGGCAAGTGGTGTTTTAAGTAATAACTTTGGCAGTAGGTTATATGGAACTTTAGTGTTTCTTTAATCCAGCTAATTAAAGGGTTGTGTTGTTTTAGCTATCCATGTCTAAGTATTACTTTATAATGCTTTAAGGGAGTTACAAATAGGGAAATATATTTAAGGTATTTGCTTATCCGCAATTTTACAAGAGCGTAGTGCATTAGTTCGCTATATATTAAGGGTTTGCCGTTAAAGCCTTATAGGCCTTAGGGCTTATTAAGTTTCTTTAAATTCAGGCGTTAAGTTTTCGCGTAGTTTATATTAATAAAGCCTATACTGGTGGCTCTGCTGTCTATAAGGATTTATACTTCCTTTTATTTTCTAAGTATTTAAATTTTGCCAAGTACATTAAGAGAGTTATATTGTGTATTAGCGCTAGAAGAGCCTAGACACTTATACTCTTCTACTTTTTATCCTAAGGCGCGACTTGGCCCTAGGGCAATTCGTTTTCTAAGTTAACCAAAGGCAAGGTGCTTTATGGCGACTAAGTATAATTTATAAAATAAGTGTAAGTTAAGGAGTAAGTATAACTTAAAGAACGAGCGCGATTTAATAACTGGGAGGAACTACAGCGGACCTTTTTAAAAGGGTAAGTTTGGCAATTCCTTTAAATATGTCCTTTTTTACCACATCTAAAGCATTCTCCATTTATGGCTTAAGTTCTTTGTTTATTGGTTCCTAAAGGTGCATAAGATTAAGTGGTATTAAGGTCCATAGGGTTATATGTAGGACTTTTTAGGTTTGGAGAGGGATCACGTTTTGGGGTATGCGTTGGCTTTATAGAGTTTTAAACGTAAGGCGTGGTCAGCTTTAGAGAACAAGTCTATTTGTTATATTAAAGGTCCTCGTTAATTTATTAACACATTATAGCAAATTTAGGCAGGTCTTTTGGCAGTTCCCTACCTACTAACTAGGCTCTAATCTTATCTAAAATAGCTTATTAAAGAGTAGTAACTTTAGTGGCTTTATTCCAATCTAGCTCGCTAATAAGGCCTAAAAATTCCAAAAAGAAGCTGGTAAATTCTCGGTTCCGTTATTATAGGTTTTAAGTTTAGTAACAGCTATATGTTCACAGCTGGTGTTATTGTACGTTTATTCTAGTAGGGAGATAAAGATTTTAAAATTAATAAAGGTGCCGTTACAGAAGAACGGATCTATAGTTTATGCAGCGTCCTTACTTAAACAAGACATTCTATAGCTAATTTTGCTAGCATTGGTGGGGTATTAGTTATAGTTTATTAAGAGTTTAAGACGGAGCTTGGTTACAAAGGGATATAGGTCATTTTAATTCCTATTAAATATTGGAGGATTAGGGAGCTTTTTGGATTTTATAACGGGTATTAAATTTGTTATAGATATAGGTTGAGTTACTATTACTAGTTTAAAGTTTGCGTTTAAGGGGCCAGGCTTAGATATAGTTATTTTAATTTTATTTGTAGGTGGTGTTGGGGTCTCTAACATAAGTGGTTTAACGTTATATGGTTCTTTACGGAGTGCTTCCATTAATTACTAATGCTGGGCTTTTAGTGCAGCCCGCTACTAAGCTAAAGCATCTATAAAGGCTTCTTGCATCGCAGTTAACTGTTCCCTAACTAGGGTTATAATGCTCGTGGTTAACGCGTGGGATTTAAGGTCGTTTGCCATTTTAATAGTAGTTGTTTTTAACGTAATATAATGTAAGGGCGCGAAGAGGCTTTGGGGAAGATTTAAAGGAATAATATATATTCTATCTAAATTTAAAGGTATATAGCTCTTGCAGAGAACAAGATATTGCGTAAAAAAGAGAAGGGAATATAGGAAACTTATAACTAAATATTCAAGGTCTTAGCAGCAGACGTGTGGGCACAAGCCCACGCGGATTTTAATAGGTTTTAACCAAATTCCATCACATTAGTAGAACTTGGTGGAATTTAATTAAGTCGGCAGAATTTAGCAGAATTTGATCGACTTGGCAGAACTTGGCAGAATTTGATTAAAGCGTCGGAATTTATCTGTTAAGTGTTTCACCGAGACATTCCTACTATAACTGGGCTAGTTCCGTTATATTCTAATAACTATACCAAAGAGAGTAGTAGGGGTGGTAAGGGCAGTAAGGGCAGTAATAGTCTATATCCCTAGAAGCAATAAAGGCCACCTACTTATTATAAAGACTTATCTTCTAGCCCCCCTATCCCTCCTATTCTTAACCTTAACTCTTAATACCCGCAAATTAACTAGTAAGTAGTATCCACTCCGCAGCCTACTAGCCCTTTACTTTAGGAGCCTACCCTTCTCTATAGTATTAAACCGCCGTATAATAAGGCTAGCAATTGTACTTATAATAAGGATGAGGACAGTAACAGTAGTAGCGTCGCTAATAACTAGAGTAATATTTTAAACCTAGAGCCTGCTATAAAGCGTTATATCCGGACTAAAAAAGACAAAATTAACTAAATAAGCTTAGATGATGAATGGGAGATTAATAATATTTTAGGGGAAAGAATAACTAAGTTAGGGCGTAAATATAAGGTGGCTTGGAAGCCTACCTAGGTCTATAAAAGCGGGCTTTTGAATTTTAAAGATGTCTTTAAGTCTTACTAAAGACGCGTTTGGTAAGCCAAAGCTGGATTATTATAGGTGCACTCTTTTCTAAAGTTGCGAAAGTGAAGGGTAGAGTTGCTGTGCAGAATAGAAGGGGCTAGTAGCTTAGGCGTATTCTTGTATTTCGTTTAGTGGTAGTTCTTTTACTAGTTAAGGTTCTAATTTTAGCACTTTTTTAAGCACCTACACCAACCTCCCGTACACGTGATATTTTAGTAAAGTCTGGCCAGTCTTACATAACACAGCTAAAACTAAGCGGCAATCCAAATAATATAAAGTCGGGCGTTAATAATTAATTAACTTATATATATGATATAAAGGCGCATAAACTGGCTGCAGTTAATTTGCCTTATAAATAAGAATAAGCCATAAGAATCCAATCCTTATAAGATATTTTGGTTGGCGGAGGGGCTATATATATCTAGTAACTCTAATGCATAGCTAAAATGCGCGTTATAGCGGACGCTTTACTCGTTCTACTGTTTGGCTAGTGGCCTTATTATATACGTAATGTTCTGCGCTAGAAAGCTTTAATGGTGGGGTAGGGCAAATCCGGCCGTAGCTTAGCTTAAGAGGTAGCTGCTTAGCAATTATTTTATATAAGCCTTCCCGTTGGGCACTAATGTCTAAGCAGCTATAAAGCATTAGCTGTAGCAATACCTCCATTTTCTCTTATAAATTTCCTTTAACCTTACTTTGGTAATTGTTTGTAGTGTAGTCCCGTAAAACCGCTCTCCATTTAAACCTACAACCTACCTTATTTTATGTTTCTTATATTCTGCCTCTCGCGGTTATCTAGCAATTCTATTCTTGCTATTAAGGTAAATATTAGCTTAGCCATTTACCCTTTTCGCGTGCCTCTTTCCAGTTAACTATAAGTTATATTCTTGGATAAAGTAAATATTAACTAAGCCTTCCTTCCTTGGCTACTAATAGGCTAACAGGTCTTGCGCGAATTATAGCCTTCCTCCCCTTGCTAACTTAGTGTCTCTATTAAAACCTTTCACATTATATTATCTACTTATTAATTATAGCGGTCAGATATTTTAAACTTCCATTTTACTCCCTTTAATGTACTTATAGCTAACTTATGTATCTATTTAGAGAGGTGACGAAGCTCTTGCTAGGTAAGAAGAAAAGGATATCCTAGGTTATTATTTCCCCCTAACTACTAAAGACAGGACGATATGCTTTAAAGGCGAATATCTTTTAATTATTAACCAAGAAACTAGCAACTAGAAAATGTTTAAAGAAAATATAAGCAAATATTAGGAATATAAGGTGCCTGCTAGGTATACTTATTACGTTAAAGGCGCTAGCGTATATTTTAAAGTCTAGGAGGAGATTGCATGTTATAGCCCAAAGACATTAATTAGATAGTATCTATTATTGTAACTATACCAGATAGTAAAGGAGATATCCTATATATTATCCTTTAGGAATAAAGCAGCTAAGTATTCTGTTATCTCTAATTCTTATTAACTTCTTTCCTACTTCTATAGCTGACTATTCTAGACGGCCGTTTTAAATGGCTTAGGCAATTTCAAGATGTTGCTAGCTGGTGCATTTATGTATATATACTTAATTTTTGTTGGTGAATTATCAGCAGGGCCTTGTACATATTCAAAGTTTCTCCTTACCCCTATTTTCCTTAGATAGTAATAATAAATTGGCTGGTGTATTTGTGTACATATATTTTATTTCTATTAGTAAAATTATTAGCAGGGCCTTATACATATTTAGAGTTTCTCCTTACCCCTATTTTCCTTGGATGGTAATAATAAATTAGCTAGTGCTAGTTTCTCTTGCTTACTTTTATCTTTAATGCGCCTTTATTTTCTATATATTACTAGCTTCCATAATAGATTATTAATTACTAGCCATAATTAGTTCCTTATACTGTTTTCACTAATCTAGCAAACTAACCTTTAAGAAATTTGCTGTATTTAGAAGACATTTATAAAGATTCTTTATCTTCCCTAAGTATATATAATGTGTCTTATACCGTAGGTGGCCATGTCTAGACCAACTTAGGCTTAATATTGTTAAAAAGGCAGGTAAATACATCCAAGGCCATTAATCCTCTAGCTTAAACAGTAGGCGCAAAAGCAATTGCCTATAAAATTACCCCGTTAGGACTTAAGCCTCAGATTAACTTGCACCTCTTATAGGTAGATTCCTTCCTAAACTTTACGTCCTTAGAATTGAATTTTAAATCTTTAGGACCCTTAAATATTGTAATAATATTTCTCCTAAAGACAGCTAATTGTTTCAATTAACCCTTAGCAAAGAGGTTACCCCTTAATAATTATGCGTTCAACCTATACTCCTCACTTTCCTTCTACGCTCGCTATGTCTATAATTCCTTTAGTACCCGGATTTTATCCTAAACCTTCTTTACCATCTCTAAAAGTTTTAAGCTTAAGTCACTTAAAGTGTCCCACTGGTTATCGGTTGGATAGGCCTTATAGAATTTCGGCTGTAATTGCTCAGTCTTTTTAAGTAGGTCCTTCAACTGCGAAAGTATTGTAGTTGCTAATATGCTGAAAGATTGGGGACTAGTGGGCATGGTAGTAGGGGGAGAGAGGGAGAGGAACTGATTAAATTATATACCATAGGGCCGTTAAAAGCCAGATTTAGATTTTAAAGTTAGGCAGCTGCCTAATTTATATAGGTCTACAGAACTTTTAAAGCAAGGGTGGCTGAGTTTTGTCGCCTAGAGAGGGATAGCGTTAAGTACCTAAAGAATCGGATCTCCAATTAGGGGTTCTTTCCAGAGCCCTTCCTAAACAATACACAGCCGGATCGCTTGCTGCAATCTAGCCAGCATTGCTAGTACTAATTCTGCACTTATATCTTTAATTTGACCTAAGACATTGCCTATCTCCTGCATGTCAGTTAGAGCACTTCCATACTTTAGGCAATGTCTTTTTTTAAGCTCGCTCTAGTATTGGAGTTGAAATCCCGTATGCAAGCTAGGGGACTATTTTCATAAGTATAGCAAGCATATATACCATGGCTTTATTTACCATAACGGAGACGATATTAACGTGTCTCAACTAAAGTCTGCTAGGATTAATTAGGGAGGGTAACCTATTACTAGAAGAGCGGTATAGATACACCTATGGCATAGCTTATGTTGTATAAGAAAAGGGCGGATCTAGCCCAAAAAACGATACCATCCAGCTCCTTCTTTAGATCAGTGTCACGTTACTAAAGCTTTATAGAGCAATAATGCCAGTTGTATCTAACCCTGTTACGCCGGCGCCTTTACCTTACAATAGCATAAACACCCCCCCTAGTAGCCTAAGCCAAACGTATCTACATTATGGGCAGTCAGCGCAGCATCTTATAGTTAAAATTCTTGCAGCCTTGTTGAAGATAGTCTAAATAATCTAACCTTCTTTACCTCCTCTACCTCCTCTACCTCTACCTCCTCCTTCCCCTATAATTTTAGGGGTTGAAGAGATACCCGAAGTGAGAGGTTCTAAGATTGAAGTTAAGGTGTTAAATAAGATGTATGCTCGCGAAATCCCTAAGACACACTTGGAAATACGCTAATGTAGCGTCTGCTATAGCTGGGATAAACAAAGCTGCTAGTATAAGACTATAGAGACTTCGCCGGATATGTTAAGTAAGCGTAATATATATAATTAGTATATTTGTGTCCTTTAAAAGAAATTTGGTCTGTCTTTTAGGTGCCTTTAAATATATTAACTTAAATACTAACTTTAAGCTAGAAAAGGACAAGAAAGACTATAGCATATACTTAAGTATAAATTTAGGAGAAGTGAGAGATGCCTTATAGGTGGTGCTAAATAGTGTATAAGCTATCTCCCTTTAGAAAGATAAGCCTATAGTAAGTAGACCTTTTTATAGATATAGCTTATTCTAATTTAACTTCTAGATACCTATAAATATTATATTTAATTTCCTACCCTAATTAAAAATATACTAGGAGAGTCTTTCTCCTAACTTAATTGGCGCTAGGCACCTTTAGGAGTTATTAAGATTCCTTAAAGACCATTTTACGCCTATAACTAATAGTCTCCTGCCGCTTCTAGACTATAGTAAAATTAACTTCAATCTCCTTTGGGCCTTATTTAAACCAAATATATATGTCCTTATAATTTGCGAAGGCTTAGATTAACTAAGATGCCTTATATATAATTTAGGCAACTTAAAAACCTTACTTTTTGGCAAAAAGAGCTTTGAACTTGACTGTTACTATTTCAGCTATAATAAGAAGGTATTTAGCGAGGTAAAAACCACCCTCTTTATTCCAGAATTCTATTTAACTATAAAAATTATATCTTTTAAGGTATTTCCGTTGGAGCATTATAAGAGATAAGCTGAGATAAAGTAGAATCTTATTGGTAATGGCCGGAAGTTTGTATCTTTGAGAGGCATTAACTACCGTGAATATAAAGGGATCGCGTTTTTCTGGACTAAAGATAGCCCGTTAAGATTTTCTATAAGCGGCCGTATTATAGTGGACGCGATAGCATTTCATTATTAAAATCCTAACTATAGTAAGTAGCTAATCACTATAGATGTATATAGAATAAACATAATTGATTAAGGGACCAATTAGCAAGGTAATATAAAGAATTAGGGTTTAGTTCCTAAGAAGATGGAAAATAATAAGTACCTAATCTATCTACTAACAGTCCTAGCCTTTAGTTTAATAGATAAAAAATAGGGTTAGGCTTTCTATATACTCTTTTTCTAGAGCTAGCGAATTATATATACTAATGTAAGTACTAATAGGTGAATTTGCTGTTGCTAATATTAAGGACATTAAATGGAATACCTTGGTATTTAAGTTACTCGCAATTAAGGAGGATAAGAAAATAGTGCTTTAAGGACTTATTAAGAGCTACTAGTCTAGGTCTAGGAAATTAAAGTTTAATAATATAATTAAAGGGAAGGGGAAAGGCCTAGTTTTCCTACTATAGTAAGTTTTCTAGCAAGGCATTGGCTGTTTTAAAGGCTAACCGTTTTAGTGGCCCACCTAGGGTAGGAAAGACATTAACAGCTAAAGCACTTACCAAATCTTAGAGGAGACCCCTCTATATTGTTTGTTCCCCTTTATAAGTATATTTATATACTAGTTTAACTATAAGAAGGCTGGTATGGGAGACCTTAATATAGATCTAGCCTATTTAGAACAAAACCTAGCTCTAATAGTTGAAAATATTTACCGCTGGAGCGCTGTCCTTTTTTTAGATAAGGCCGATGTCTTTCTTATAGAGAGAACTTTAAATAATATTAGATATAACAGCCTAGTATCAGTCTTCCTATAATAGATAGAGTATTTCTAAGGCATTATGTTTCTTACGACAAATAGGATTACTGTATTTAATATAGCTATATAGAGCAGAATATATTTTGTACTTAGATATAAAGAGCTAAAGGGACCTATAAGAGAGTAGGTATGGAAGACCTTCCTAAAGCAAGCCGATACTGCTGCTAATATCTCTAGAAAAGATATAGAGCGGCTTTTAGACTATTAATTAAACGGAAGATAGGCAAGGTAATATTTAAGAGAGTTTTGAGGCTGTGCTAATATACTGTGTTAGATCAAGAACACTATATAGATTAGTTACGGCTTGGCTAAAAGTAAGGGGGAGAAACTTATATATAAGCATTTAGGCAAGGCTCTTATATTAAATTAAGATTTTAAAAGTGACTTTAAAGGTGCTAGATTAGTTAAAGGTATAAACTTATACGCGTAGATTCGCTTATATATATATAGTATTAAATGCCTTATAGATCTTGTAACTATGGCATTATTACTTATTACTTTCTTAAAATTACTTACTTGCTCCTATAATAACAAGGCCTATATAGTAGGCTATAGTATAGACAAATTGCTTATAGATTTAGAAGTTGGAGAACGAGGTCTATAGGGCATTGGCTCCTATAGGGGAGTAGAAAAGGTAGGTATTAGTTCCTATAGGGAACCGAAAGCTATAAGGTAATAGAGGATATAGGTATTAGTTCTTATAGAGAACTAAAAGCTATAGGAGATTAGTTTCTATAGGGGAGTAAAAGAAATCGCTATTAGTTCCTATAGGGGAGTAAAAGCTATATAGGAGTATAAGCTATAGGGTGTCACGGCATAGTCCTGACGTGTACTGTCTTGTACTGTTTCCTACTGTTGGCTGGCCCACCACTAGCGCCTTGGCGGCTGCCCCTACTATTTGTGTATAATACCCCCTTTTACCTCCTTCTCCTCTTCATACTATAATGTAGTTATTTAGCCTATTAGCATTACAGCACTGTAATAGTTTGTGGTATCTCCTCTTGCGCCCTATCGCGATCTTTATTCTCCCTAGTCCACTATCTCTATTTTCCCAGTATAATCGCGACCTGGCGCGACTAACACCACCATACCACAGTCCCAGACAATCTTAGTACAGTTTTAGATAATCTTAGTATTGTCCTAAACAATCTTAGCATTATAGCCAGCCTTATAGATTTTAATTACCCTGCCCAGATCCCTTAAAATGGGTAACCAGAATACCCCATTGGCAAATATACGCGAAGCGCTCGCCCGCCTCTTTAATACCTCCTATACTAATATTGCCTAGGTAATTAGGAGTGGTCCGGAGTACCCTAAGGACCTTAATATAGCAGGAACATTTCAGCACCTCTCTATATATACAACCCTTTTAACTAGCGTCGAGAGCGGTCTCCAAACAGTCTATAATAAAGGCTGGACTGTAAAGTCCTAACTTAAAGAAGCTTAACACAGAATTAACTCCCTTGAGACACTTAAACTACATATAAAGCAATATAAACAGTAAGCTTTGGTATATACTAAGACTATATAAAGCCTAAGCTCTTAGATTATTACACTTACCTAAACTATTGCTAATAAAAATACCGCTACTGGCTCTCCTCCCCTAGCTAAGCCCTATAGAAAAAAGCGTAAAGCAAAAGACCCTTCCCTATTTAATGGCAAGGGATCGCCAACTAAAAAGTAAGAAAAATTTAAAATATGGGAAACAAAGATCTAAGGCGTTTTCTGTAGAGATATAAAGTGCTTTAAGACCCTAATGGACGAAGTCCTTTATATGTCAGACATGCTGATAGATAAGGCTTATAACTATGTTAAGCATGGCCTTGATATACTATGTATATACCCAAATAACCTAAGTAAATGGGCCTTCTCTAACTAAGAGTCTATGTTTGCGTACATAAAGAAGCACTATAAGACCATGGATATAACCCAAGCGGCTAAGAATAAATTAGACACCTTAAACTAAGGTAAGCGTAATTACTAGTCCTAGAAAGGAGAGCTTAATAAGTTAATAATAAAAGCAAATAAGACTGAGGAATAAAAGGTGGATCTACTTAGGAAGAATATTTTGTCTAAGATAAAGGACTTAGCTTTTACCCTTAGCCGCAAAATTAACAATGCTAACTATGAGGGCTGGAGTAAGTAAATGGACGTGTTTGCTTATAACCTATAGAACTACGCCTAATATACTAAGCTGAATACCGCTAAGCTAAGTACCGCTAGTGGCTATTGACCTATACTACCTAACAACAACACCTTAGTACTAGTACTATAGAATAACCTAATAGACCTTAACGCCGTTAAATTCGGCAGCGGTAGTAGTAGCCTCCCTAATGATGTTTAAAGATATTGTATAGATAACAGACTCTGCCTGGCATGTGGTTAACCTGGCCACTAGAAAGATGCTTATAACCCTAAAATAAACCTAAATCCCCTTTTAATGCTACTGCGCCAACCCCTTTCTAGCTGTGGCGGATTCTTTAGCAGAGGGATTAGTAACTAAAACGATAACCATAGACAGGGACGTGGGTTTGGACATAAAGACCTACCCCTGCGATTCCCTTCCCTAATATAGCCCTAGCTGATGGTCCCGTATATGAACTACAGATAAGTGCTCTGTGCCGCTACTAACCGTAAGACCGGCTATGTCCTTGGCGAAGTACCCCCTAGCATATATACACCGTCGGAGACTGATATGTTAGGATATACTAGCTAAGACCATAGCTACTAGCCAAGCCCCATAATCTAGTTATTAAAAGACTAACCCTTGGACTAAGTCGCCTCTAAGGGTTAGAACCATATAGGGAGGAGGATAAAAGGATTAGATTTATGCTACTAGATTAGTTAAATCTTATTTTAAATTAACTACTACTTAACCTTAGAATAGCAAATAATAATAGGAATGCTATCCTTATTTAGACCTACCTCTCCTCACTATATAACCCACTCCTATAAGTTTTTATTGAAATAGTAAGCCTTGTTAACAGTAGTAGTATAGCACTAGTGTTTACAGACGAAGACTTGCTTGTAAAAAAGTATAATATTATAATAAAAAGACTCCTAGTCCTAAAACCACTCCGCCTTGCTAATGGACTCCCATCTAGCTTTATTACCCACTACTTTATAGTAAGAATGACAATTGGCCACTATATAAAATCTATACTCTTCTATATTACGAAGTTATTACCCTTAATACTAGTAATTCTTGGAATGCCCTAGCTTAAAAAGTATAACCTAAAACCAGACTTCCCTACTCTAGAGCTTAAATTCAACTCTGATTACTATGCCTATAACTGTCTCCCATGGTATATTCCTAACTGTGACTAAATAGTACTATGCGGACGTATTGCACGGCCAACGCTTAGATACCATTAGCCGATAGTAGAAGAGGTGCCTAATACTAGTAAGCCAATATATATAGTAAATAAAATAGAGATTTTAGAAAACTGGACTACTACCCTATTCCTAAAAAAACAAATACTGCCAGAACTATAAGTCCCCTATATACACCCGCTTAACCTAGGTTAGCTAATAAGATACCTAACTTTAAGTTATTTACCATATGTATATGTGACCGTATATATAATAGCCAAGGGCGTTACAGCTAAGACTAAAACTAGAGCAATTAAGACCTCCCCCCTATAACGCCTAACCTTATACCTGTCTCCTGCGCGTACTATGTAAGGCCGCCGCCTCGTTTCCGCCCCCCTAGGTTAACTGAGCCGTACTAGCCTAGCTGTAGCACTAGAGAACTAGATACACCCTAACCTGGACAACATTAAATGCACTTATGCCGTTAATTTTACCCAGTTCTGTAAATAAAAAGGCGTAAAGGTGATAAGGATCCATATAGCGGAGCTAGTAGAACTGGTAAATAAGAAGAACACTGATAGCTACTTAAGGAGCTACCTATAGGCCTAATAGAAGTACTAAACCTGTTAGAAAGATCTTTCTGCTAGCTAATAGAAGGTGACTATATAATAGAGGAAGCCTATAAAGCGCTACCCCTTTATTTCTATAACTTCCTTAAGGTAAACCTAAAAACCAAGTCTGAGTTTCTACGCCAGAAGATAGTTAACACTAATATTAAGAAATTCCTAAAAGGCAAACTAGGATTAACCTATAAGGATATTTGCAACGCTTACTAAAAGAGTTTTATAAATATATTAAACACTTCCTCCCTAAGAATGTAGATAAGCTGCCCCCTTACTAACCATAGGACTATAAAATTAAGATTATACTAGGAAAGCAGGCCCCGTATTATAAAAACAGACCACTCTTACCTGCTAAACTCAGCTGTGTAAAGAAGTGGATTAATGAGATGCTGGATAAGGGTTTTATCCGCAAATTGACCTTACTAGCCACTGTACCACTCCTCCTTACAGCGAAACCTGGCGGCGGTGTATGAATCTGCTATGACTACTAAGGCCTAAATATAGTTACTATTAAGAACCGATACCTACTGCCACTAGTCCGTGAGACACTTGACGCACTCTATAGTGCTAAGTACTTTACTAAGCTTAATGTAATTACTGCGTTTAACCGGATCCGGATCGCGAAAGGCTATGAGTGGCTTATAGTATTTATTACCCGGTTTGGACTCTATAAGATGCTAGTTACACCGTTTGGTCTCTATAATGCGCCTGCTATGTTCTAAAACTATATTAACCATGTTTTATATAACGCCCTTAACGACTACTGTACTGCGTATCTTAATAATGTCCTTGTCTTCTTAAAAACACGCGCTAAGCATATGAAATATGTAAATGAAATTATCTAGAGACTTGGTAATGCTGGACTCCAGATTAATATTAATAAGTCTAAGTTTTATGCTACTAAAACAAAAAACCTTGGCTTATTTATCTTAACTAATGGCATAACTATAGACCCTAAGAAGGTGCAGGCCTTATAGGAATAGAAGGACCTAACATCAGTTAAGGAACTATAGCAATTTTTTGGCTTTATGAACTTCTACCAACAATTTATTTAAGGCTATTCCAAGGTAGTTAAGCCCATGACCAGGCTACTAAAAAAGAGCATTAGCTGGTTATAGGGCCCTAATTAAGCATAGGCATTCTAGACCCTAAAAACAGTGTTCACTAAAGCACCGGTCCTAGCGTATTATGACTATATAAAGAAGACTATGGTAGAGACAGACGCCTTAAACTAGGCTTTAGGTGGAGTGCTTTATTAAGCTAATAAAAGTAATAAGCTTAAGCTAGTTGCATTCTTCTCTGCTAAGCACTTAGCCCCTAAATATAACTATAAAATATATAATAAGGAGCTCCTGGCAATTGTTAAGGTACTAAAAGAATGGTGTCCCAAACTATAAGAAACTGAGTAGCTGTTTAAAATTATTATGGACTATAAGAACCTCTAGACCTTTATAATAACAAAACAACTGAACTAGCGCTAAGTCTGCTAGGCTGAGTTCTTTTCCTAATTTAACTTTGTTATTACCTATAGGCCTGGCACTAAAGCCATAATCCTGGACGCTCTTAGCTGCCTCCTAGGCGTTGTACCTGCTAATACTAATAATAAACATCTATGACACCAAGACCGCGTTGTCTTACTACTAAAGAAAGTTAACCCTACTATCCTAGAAGAACTACTGAGCGAATCCCAAGACTAGAGCATTAAAGACTTTATTGTAGTAATGGACCTGGAGCCTAAGAAAAAACCCCTTAAGGAGCTTATTAAGAATGCCTATAAAGAGAACAAACTCGCTAGGAATATATTAGCTGTACTATGTAAATGGGAAGACCGTAAAGTACGCTATTAGCCTAAGTAGATTAGGAAGCTGCTCCACTATAATAAATCTAAATATTTAATTGTTAACGGCCTAATCTACTATAGGAATTAAGTATTTGTCCCTAATTTACATAAACTTTAACTAGAAGTTGTATACCACACGTATAGTTTGGGCCCTGCGGGTTACCTGGGCCGCGTTAAGACACTAGACCTCCTTAATTAAACATATTAGTGGCTAGGTATTTTACAGTTTATAGCTACCTTTGTAAAAGACTGCGCTCTTTGCTTCCGTATAAAGACCCTATGTTTAGCACCGCCTGGTTTCCTAAAACTACTAGAACTACCAGTCTGCCTATAGACCAATATCTCTATTAACCATATTATTAACCTGCCTAAGTGCCTTTGTAACGGTAAAACATATAGATATATCTTTATCATTATTGACCGCCTAATGAAGATAAGACACTTTATTCCTGTTACTAGCCTAGATACTAAGGAGCTTGTTAAAGCATTTATTTACACTGTCTATAAGTTACACGGCGCTCTAAATACTATTGTTTCTAATAGAGGCTCTTTATTTGTTTCTAACTTCTGGCATCACCTAAACTAGCGCCTAAAGGTAACCCTAAGCCCTAGCTCTGTATAGCACCCTAAAACGGATGGTTAAACTGAGATTGTTAATGTAGTAATAAATAAGTACCTATGTGCCTTTATAAGCTTTACCTAAGACAACTGGGTAGATTGGCTCCCCCTTGCTAAGTTTGCTATAAATAACTAGGTTAATGAGACCACGGGAATCTTACTATTCTTTGCCAACTATGGCTATAACCTATGTCTAGGCGTTGAACTAGTAGGCCCCTAGCTATTAGCCCTGTCTATATATGCAAAGAAGGAGTTACCTATAAGCTAATACTATTGCCAACCGCTTTAAGCGCATCTTAACCTAGCTTAAAGCCCTAGCTTGTATCTCCCAGTGATGATATAAAGACAACGCTAATATAAAATAAGATGAAGGTATAATATTTAAAAAGGATGATATGGTTATAGTTAGCCTTAAAAATATAAAGACCAATTGGCCTAAGAGGAAGTAGGATAATAACTAGGATAGACCCTAGCCCGTCCTAGCTGCCTATAGAGGAGCAGTTGTAGTTGACCTCCTAGACTATATCTATGTTAATAAGTCTTTCTATACTTTAAAAGTCCGCCTCTGGTTCCCTAAAGAGATCTCTAGTTAAGCACGCATTAATAAAGAGGAACGTTGTAATGTCACAGGCAGGATAGCTAAAAGGGATAATAATAGCAATATTACGGACAAGTGGGAATTTAAAAAGATCCTTAATATACATAATAAATAAATGGACAAGTATGGCTTAATATACTATATTAAATGGAAATACTATAATAAGAAAACCTGGGAACCTGAAAAATCCCTAAAAGGGTGCAAGTGCGCACTACTAAGGTTCTATAAATAATACCCTAAGAAGCTAGGACCCCCAGACTGGGCACGAGATAAGGGAGAGCTATGCTAAGGCTGTAGCCAACCATAAAGGTAATTTGTGGTGGTTAAGATCTTATGGAACTTTGACCGCCGGTTAAAGTTATCTAATTAGTTGGTTTTTTGCCAAGAAGCGCCATGTAGTGGCGGTGTGGAGTTCTGCCGATTTTATTCATTAAGCTAACCAATCAAGATTTTCTATGCCCGGCATAGAAAATCGCTATTAGCTTGGTTAAGGGCGGTGAGCAGAAGTGACATCTTTATAGCGAAAATAGGTTACTTATTTGGTTTAGGGACCAAACCTTCTAGGGAGGGGAGTACTATCACGGCACAGTCCTGACGCGTACTGTCTCGTACTGTTTCCTACTGTTGGCTGGCCCACCACTAGCGCCTTGGCGGCTGCCCCTACTATTTATATACAATACCCCCTTTTACCTCCTTCTCCTCTTTATACCACAATGTAGTTATTTAGCCTATTAGCATTACAGCACTGTGACATAGGGTATAGTTCTTATAGGGCAATAGAAAATACGGTTACTATATATTAGATAATAATTTTAGTTTAGGATATAAGAACAAGAGCTATAGGGGATTAGTTCCTATAGGGGAGTAGTAGATATAGCTAATGGCTCCTATAGGGGAGTAAAAGCTATATAGGAATATAAGCTATAGGGGATTGGTTTTTATAGGGCGGCGGAATATATAGGTATTAGTAGCTGTAGGGAATTTGTTAGACTAAGGGATTTATTAGAGTAGGGGATTTATTAGCGTAGGGGATTTATTAGTATAGGGGATTTGTTAAAGTAGGGGACTAGATTTTATAGGGGATTTGTTAGAGTAGGGGACTAGTTTCTATAGGGCGGCGAAATATATGGGTATTGGCTCCTGTAAGGGATTTGTTTAAGTAGGGGACTTATTTAAGTAGGGGATTAGTTAGAGGAAGGGATTTATTCTTTTATAGCCTTTATTTAGGCGGTATAAGGCTGCTTCTAATAGGCTAGAAAGTAGATTATGTATTTTATGGAAATATAAAGCCTCTATAGAATGGTGGGGTATAGGGACCTAATAATCTAGCGGAAGATTAGGTTATCCACTTTCCTGAGTTTATTTAGCCCTAGTGACTTGCCCTATACTATTTTATATGTGTTTTACCCAAGGCTACTACCTAGCCTTAGCCGCCCAAATCTCCATAAAACTTCACTTATATAGTGGAAGAATGATAAAATATTATTCTATCTACTCTGCTAGTACCTTTAGATCCTTCCTTACTTTTTAAAGCACCTTCTTTATTTAAGAAGGAAGTTTTTTATCCTTTCCCTTTTGCCTTCTACTACCTAGAAATACTACCTTCCGCAATCTGTTAACCTAAGGGATTAGTGGCTAATAGTATGGTGAAAAGTAATTACCTGCAGTTTTAAGAAAATCCCCTTTATTATCCACTTCTCCTTTTTTTATCTTAGCTAGCTCTTCTATATTTATAGAATTCCACTTATTAAACCTATTAATAATATTGCCTTTTTTATTAGGTCTATTATAGTAAATATATATTTAGAATAGCACCTAAAAGAACAACTTAAAATTATACTAAGCTGAGTGTATCTCGCCTAGGAGCACTTTAATTACTATAAACGCTTTTATGCTGGTCTTACCCTGCGCTTCTAAAGGCCCTTCCTGCTACTCCTTAACTATAAGATTAAAGTTAATTAAGAATGCCAGCTAAGAAGGATTGTTATCTTTCTTATTTATTATAAGGTTGCCTATTAAAATATTATATTAGATAACACCGGCCCGCGTATATAAAGACTTGTATCCTTTAATGCCACCCTCTAATATAGTAAGCATTGCAGCTTAAGAGCTTGCCTTATAAAGAGGCTTTCTATAGTCCTTAGTAATAACGCGTTAATATACTTAATTTAGGGTTGTAGGGCGCCTTCTACCTTTAGGCGGAGAGCCTAAATATATGCGCTTACTAGGCGGTAATAGGGCGTTAGTATAGCTAGACAACCTCTTTCTGCTAAAACTTTGGCCTTTCCTTATCTTATTTTCACTCTAGCTGGTCTTGGAGGCATTATTAAGTCTTTTAGCTTGTAGTTTGTTGCTTTTATAATATCTAGCCCCTTGTGGATGTTATTATAAATATTATCTTCTTTACCGCCTACATAAACTGTCTTGTGGTAATAGTACCTAGCTATATTAACTACTTCTTTCCCTGTTACCTTATATAGCAGTTTACCTTCTTCCTTACGCTGCAGATACTACTATAAGTCTTTAATAATAAGGGGTATCCTAAAGATGTCCCCCTTACGGTATACTTTTTAGTAAGTAGTCGCTTAACCACTAATATAGCGTGCCCGCTTTATAAGTTTATTAAGGATAAGATACTTAGTCTAACTACTGCGCACAACCTTAATATATTGCTTACTGTCTAATGTTAAAATAGTAGGGTCAAACCTAAGCTGCTCCTTATTTATCTAGAGAAATCCTAATATTGCTAAGGTAAATTATAGTCAGTCTTTATTAATATTGAATAGTAATAATGCAATGCCTTTTACCTAGTTATACTCCTATAGCCATATAATAGATCTATAGAGGGTAAAGCCTAGGATAAAGTAATAAGTATCCTAAGTAGTAAAGACTTCTCTTATATATTTTCCTAAATCAAATCATACCTATAAGGCTATATTAGTGTTTAGATTACTCTTTAGCTTTTCTAGCATAAGTATATATAACTAATGGCATTAAGAGCTTTTGCTGGCTATTGGATTATCTATAAAACTAATATCTAGCTTTTACTTTGCTGTAGACCCTTATAAGGGCTGCTTAGTATATATAATAAGCGTTTATTATATCTTTGGGGCGGACCTATACTCCTCTATAAAGCCCGAAAATAATTTAATTAGGTTATTAAACCATACTAAGATATTATCTTGCTTTGCGCTTTTAGGCCAGTTACATTAGCCGCCTTTAGCGTACAGTAGATTGTCCCCTTCCTTATATTTTTTAAAAACGGCAGCGCTTACCTCTTTAAGACCTTCTACTCCCCTAAAGAATGCTTTATATAAGCTAGGAATCCCTATATAAAGAGGGCCTAGCTCCTCCTTTAGAATATAATCCACGTATTCCCTGCATTTAAATAAGTTGGTAAAGCTACTTATATTATACAAGTGTGGGGTTTAAATGTGGAGTAGCAGCGGTCGGGGCGGGGGGGTAGACTCTATAATAGTAGCGTATACCTTTTCCTAAATAACCTTGTTAGGTTTAATGCGGAGAATTATATTTAGAAGAAGCAGGAACCGCTTAATATCAAAGTCGTCAGAACCAACTACTAAATTAAGTCTTAATAGATTAACAAGAAGGCTTTTATTGCTGCTGTTAAATGGTAATAAATAAGAAGTATAAAGGCCCTATAGAGCTAGTATTAGATTAAGCAAAATATTCTTTAGTTCTATAAGCGTTAGATAGAAACTTATAATAGGTATATTAGCAATTACCTTTATTACCTATCTAGTGTAATAAGTCTAAAGAGCTAGAGATATCTAGATTCTAATAAGCTAAGTTAAATAAAATGCGAAAGTTATTTAGTCCTTCTCTAATAGGTTTTGTTTTAATTATCTCTAATTAGGAGAGATTTACTATTATAAGTAAACGCGCTAAGAGCTATATCGGGAGGGCTAATGTGGTAGGTAGGTAGGCAGATAAAAAGAGGAGATTAAAGAGGCTGGCATATAACGGATGGTATAATAGCAGATAAGTGTAGCGAGGTTAAGTATATATTGGGCGCGCCTTGCAATAAGGAAATAACTAGGGAGAAAACTATAAGGAAGAAAGCAAGGTGCAAGCAAATATAAGGATTAAAAATTAGGTGTGGAAAAGTTAAGCTAACCCAATATGGCTTAGACTAAGGCTTTATTGGGCTTAGTTAAATGCTAAGCTATAATAACCTAAAATATAACGTTTCTGGTCTATAACTAATTAAATTTATCTGTTTTAGTCTATTCTATAACGCGTAAGGCTCTAATATAGTAAAGCTCTTATATAGCGAGGCCAAAGGGGCACCTAAAAACGCTAATAAACAATTACTAGTCCTAAAATAAGTTAAATTTAATATGCTAAATATACATATAGTTAACCTCTTTTTATAGTAGTTAATTAACCTATTTCCTAAAAACAGGTTTTAGTTCCTAGAACTGGATCTAGTATATACAGACTCCCTCTCTACTAGTATATATTACAAGGGAAACGTCTTACTTATTTCCTTTAGAATGTGACCCTTGCTAGTGTCTATTTTATATAGGTAATAAGCGTTTATCTCTATTTATTTATACTAGATATAAAAATCCCTTATAACACACCCCCTAGAATTAGATTAAATTAATAGCAATTCCCTACTAAGTTGGTTAGGTTTTAATATATCTTATTAGCTCTAGGGTATTACAGACCCTATTACTTCTTTAAAAGAAGCTAACCGTAACAAGTATTGCGGTAAAGGTTGTCCTATTAATTATGGCGTATAGCTATAAGCTTCGCCATCTTCTGCTTATTGTATTAATAGTATATAAAACTGGTAGATGAAGCAAGCTAATATAATGTCTGTTTACCTCGCGGTTTGTATTACTTTACTACTTTAAATAAGGGCGGCACTATATTTTGGTCACTGGGTTCCTAAAGGATGCTAGTAATGTTAGTGTCTTAGGAGGGCTCTAAAGCCATTTTCTTTATAAGAGGATATATAGATAAAATATGCTAAATCTTAGAGGGTAATAGGAGTATAAATACCGCTCCTTATATTCTTATAACGCTAGGGCCAAAGAGCGGAAATTCTTAGGTATAACTAAATCATAATTGTATTAAAGCTTGTCTACAACCTAGGCTCTAAGGTATATATCCTTCTCTAACGTATCCTGCAGCGCTTGGTATTTGTCTAGCGATATAAAAATACGCTTTTAAGTGTTGTCCCACGATCGGCCTTAGTAGTATAGTTGTATAAGGCCGAGCAGGCGACAAATGTAGTAAAAAAGAGGTTGTGGAGATAAGGTAATAAGGACTAAGCTTAGTTAGATCTACTAACTTATTGCTAATTAAGTATATAAATATGGCAAACACTTACTATAAATGGCAGGGCTAGTTCTAGCTTAAATCTAATATATAAATTTCTTTAATAAGCAAACGATATAATAACTAAAGAGAGTACTATTTAAGCTAATAAATTTCCTCCTTAATTCTGCAGACTTCTCTACCCTTAGGCTAAGCGTGCCCTTTTCTTCTTAGATATCTTGTTTCTAGCCTTTATAACCCGTTTATCTCTATAATCTAAAGTTTTATTACTACCTCCCTTAAGAGTATAGATTTCGTTTTAAAACCGCCCAATAATATCTTCTGTTTCTTCCTAGTTACTTCTTAGGCTGTTAATCTAATTGTCAACCTTCCCTAAATGCCTTATAATATAGCGGTTGCTAATTTTAAGGCTGCTAACTTTCCTATTAAGTTAGCTAAGCCTATAGCTAAGTTAATTAACTAAGCTATATAGTCTCTCTATTACCCCTAATAAAGTAAGCTAAGGGTTAGTAAGCTTCATTAGAAGGAGTTACCAAGTAGACTATATTAAGACGACATCTTTATTTTGTTAGTGCGGGGTAAGTATTTCCTTATAATTCCTTCTATATTAGCCTTATTATTCTCTAAATCGCTCTTGCGTTCTAGTGCTAACTAGATATCCTACTTATATTAATAAGCTAGTAAATAGACAAAACCATAGGGAAGTAACTATTATATACCTACTCCACTATATTAACGGCCTTATTAAAGCCCTTAGGATTAGAAGTAAGCGGTATATCCTAGCTCCATTAGTGGTATTCTGTAAAAGATTTAATATTTAGAGCGCACCTTAATCTAATATAATATGGTATCTACTATTATAGCGTCTAAGTCTGAGTTGCTTATTATTAAAGAGATAAGGTAGCTAATGGTTTAAGTGTCTTTATAAGAAAGTAAGGAGGGATTTCCTTAAAGGATACTATGCTTAATATAGGTCTAGTTAAAGGATATAGAGGCCTTTTATATCCTGCTCCTCTCTACCACTTAGCTAATAGAAGAGCTAATAGTAAGCTCCGCTTTAACTATACCTTAAAAGTCAAGCTGATTTACTAACTTAGGGATATTAGCATAGTATTATAAATACACTATAATATAGCCATAATAGGAGCATAATCCTTCCCTGTCTATACCCTACTTTACTATGCCTCTATAGGAGGGTTATATTAAATAATAAGGACTAGCATTAACCCCTTTCTTCCAATCATTTTAAGACGGCGATATTAAGGCAGCTAGTTAAGCATTACTTTACATAGCAATGCCTATCTAGTTACGTGGCTTTACTTAAGCCCTATTATGCACCTTAACGCAACTTCTTGTCGCCTTAATAGTTAATAAGCCTGGCCTAAGGTTAAGACAAGGTAAGTAGGCAACTTAGGTTTTAGACAGCCCCAATAGCGCAGTATTTAGAGGCGTTTGTATAAAGTTATAAACTAGAACCGGAATCTAATAATGACCTCCTAATGACGCCTTACTTAGTAGGAATAGCATTATATAATCTACTTCTAACGCCCACCCTTTATAGAGTAGGACACTGCTTAAGTAGTAGACTTATCTTAGCCAGTTAATCTTATATATTTACTCCCTATCTATGGCAAAGGAGCTATTAGTGCGTTATAGGGTAGTTTAATTAGCATTCTAGCTAAGCCCTTTATAAGCGCTCCGCCTTATATAGGCGGTATAACAACTCCTGTTAATCTGCCTTACGTTAAGGGAGGACTTATATTTAAGACGCTGAGCAGTTAGTACTTAGAGGTACATAGACTTATACCCTTATTTATACATTTTACCGCGTCCTCATTTCCATAAGTAGTTGGTTTACTTTTCACTTATTATTTATCTATTACTCTATCTTCTCCTTTTTCGCTAGCCATTCTATCTAGTTATTAATATTAATCCTCCTCTCCTCTATAATAAATATTCTAGAATTTGCTTTAGATCCTTACTTATAAAATTAACTAAAAAAAAAGCTAAACGTACTCTTGTGGATTTGAGGCGTTGGTATTAGCCTAAGTACTATTAGACTTCTTAATCTTTACTATATATGGGTACTCTTTAGACTATAAAATCGCCCTTTTCTATTATGCTCTTTCTAGGAATAATTAAAACCCGTGCTTATAATAGCATATTTATATCTAGCAACATTCTTAAAAGCCTATTAAGCAGCCTAGACAAGGCCTAATAATAAATAACCTAATAAAGAGGCTAGTATAGGCCTATAAAACCCCTTATATCTTAAGCCAATAATTAAGGAAAGGTAGAAAGTAGCTTTAAAGCGTAAGATACCTATTAAGGATTAGGTTCATACTGTCTTATTTAACTTATAGATAAATATACTTCTTCTTACTATTCCTGTTGGCTTTATGGTCAATTATCTTTATATTAACGGTATCGCCATATTTATTGTTAACTTTATTGCCATTATCCTGCTTACTGCAATGATTAGTTACACTACTAAAGAGATTATACTCCGCGCCGGTAATATATTAGGTGGTCTTTTAAACGCAGCTTTTAGGTATATTTCTCCGCTTTTTATTTATTCTAATATAATCTAATATTTGGCGCAGAAACGCTATTAAATTAATTGTCTCTATTTTAGCCCTAACTAAGGGCCAGATTACTATTGTTAAAACTTCCTTAATTAGTAGTATACTTTTAAACTTACTCCTTATCCTTAGCATATGCTTCTTCTTTAAAGGCATTAACCAGATAGAGTAATATTTTAATATAATAGTAGCAAATACTGCGGCTGGCCTTCTAGCTCTATATATTAGTAGTCTAATTATTTTAACTGCCTTCCACTCTACACTTTTAAGTAAGTTTAATAATAGCTTTAGACCTATAATAGATACTAACCTATGTAGCTATAAGCCTTAATAGCTCTATACTTAATTAGGAGCTTTCCTACGGAACAGCTATTATCCTCCTAATTATATATATTTGCTACTTTATATTTTAATTAAAGTTATATGCTAAAATATATAATGCTTTAAGCCAAAGGGCTCCTAAGCGTAAATCCTCCTAAGTTAAGTAGGATTTAAACGTAAAAAAGGAAGATAATAAGATTAAGGAGCCTAAATTAACAATCTGGGGTGCAATTATAACCCATAGATTCTCTACCACGTTAATTGCCTTCTATTCCGAGTTTATAGTTAATAGTATTAGTAATATTACAGTAAGCGGCACTATCTCTACCATTTTTATTAGTTTTATCCTACTCTTAATTATTAGGAACGCTACTAAGTATATAATAGCGGTTATAGCAGCTTACAAGGATAAAATAAGCCTAGTAATTAATGTTACTATTAAATCTAGTATATAAATCGCCCTTCTAGTTCTCCCCTTTATTATTATACTTAGTTGGACTATAGGCTAGGATTGTATAACGCTTTTATTTAATACCTTTCTAATTGCTATTTTATTTATTGCCATGCTTCTAATAAACTATCTTATCTAAGATAGTAAATTTAGTAAGTTTTCCTTTTTATATAGGTAATTTACTCTAACTAATACTAAAATAGACTAGCTTAAAGGCGTTCTTATTATAGCAATTTATGCTATTATTGCAGTTGCTAGCTAGTTTTATCTAAAACAAGTTTTAGATCCTCTCTATTGTGCTTAGTTTAAGCCTCTAATTACTATCTTACTCCTCTATTAGTATTAACCAGTTTCTATTACCTAGAGCTAAATAGTATTTTTATAAACTATATATATAGCTTTCTAGCAAACCCTAGGCTAATCTTCTTATATCTATTAAGCTATCTAGGTTAGCTAGAATATTGCTTTCTTTTATCTTCTCTTTAAAAAAAAAATTCTTTAAGTCGTTGCAAAGTTTATAGGGGTCTTTATACGCACTAGTATTCCTTAACCTATTAGTAGAGGGAAGGCCTATATATAAATACTAATAAGCACGGCCACTAAATCCTATTAATTTAATTAGTAGACTCTTATTAATAACCTATATGCCTAAGTTAATGGGTTAAGGTTATATAAGCTAGGTAATTGTATAAGCTAGTCCGCCTATAAGCCACTCCATGCACCTTTTCTATATAATTCCTTCCTGGAGATACTAAGACTACTACCTAGTCGCGCAGCTATAGATGGCGACTTATATAGTTCGCTTACCTATATAAAAGTTGAATGGCTATATAGAACTCGCCGCTATATACCCACTCCTAATTTCATCCATAAAGAGCCTGCCCCTCCTTACTATAGCCACGCAAAAGCACTTTTCTACTAAAATCCACCTATAATAGCAAAATATAAGTTAGATAGTTAGTCCTCACAATAGGTAGCTCTCTAAAACTATTTAGGTACACTTAAGTAACCATAATTATTGTCACTTAAGATTCTAATGGCTAGATATAAAGAAGAATAGAGCTTAAGAGAGTGGATTGCTTAAGTCCTATCTATATAATATTAGATATATATTAGCCACCAACAGCTAGGTCTTCTTAGCTAAGGGAATGTTTTAGATAGTTAAGATTAGTAATCTATATCTAAGATATAGGAATTAATTATTAAAGTAGTATAATTCTATGAAAGAAATGAAACTCTAAGCAGTTTTAATCTTTTAAAGTCATTTCTTCTTTAGCCACTTCTATAATTTTGTTAAAGCAGCCTTGTTATAACGTCGCTTAGAAGTTATAAAGTCCTTATCTATCTATATATACCTCTAGATATAAGAGCTCTGCTAAAATGCTTATAAGAACCCAAATTAATAATAATAGGGATATTATCTTCACTAACTATAATATTGCTTAGATTAAAGTTATTGTGCGCATACTTAAGGGAGTAAAGATGCTCGACTCCTAATTTAATACCATCTATATATAGTCTTTTGTTAAAGCCATGCGCGCCTTCTCTTAGTTAGTTTTCTAGTGTTTTTAAATATTAATTAAGGACAATACTGGTAATATAACGCTAGTAAATAATATAGCCGTGATATTGGATAATATTCCTATGATGCGGCTTCTAAATAAGGGCTTTAAACGTCTTGGCTTCTCCTAAAAAAAAGCCTTACTAGTAGGCCTAAGTTTACCTAGTTATTGTAGATGTTTAGCTTGGGACATTTAATATAAACATCTACCTCTGCTAGGATTGACGTAACTATAATTTGCGATAGCACTTTAGGGTATATATCCTCGTCTAGAACTCGTTTTAAGGCCTTCTTAAAATCCTAAGAGCTTAAATACATCCCTTTAATTAGCGCTCTACTAAAGTAGATATAGTCTTGGTTACTAATAAAGGTAAAGACTAAGCGCTTAAAAATACTAGTTTCTGAATTAGATATACTATAGAGGCTATACAAATCTCTAATAGAATTAACTTGTGGCCCTTTATTAGGTTTATTTATTATCTGCAATACCTAAAGTGTTCCCTTATTAGTTAATAAGGAGGGCATGTCTCTAGTAGCTAAAGGTAATAAAGGCGAGTATAGGAGAGCATTGGTTAAGGGTAGAAATATAATATTAGGAGTAAAGGATAGAGAATAGAGGAAGGATGTATAATAGAGGCGTGTTAGAGGCTAGTAGGTAAAAAAGATATAGCTTAGTAGACTAAGATTTATCTAAGATTACTAACTACTTTAAAGGAAAAGTTCTATTCTATACTAGTTAAGAAGATACTAGTATATTTTAACTAGGTTAATAAAGGCTAATTCTAAGATATCTAGATTAGAAAGTGTCATGGGACACCTCCGTGACACCTTACACACGTCCACCTGTTTCCACCGTCTCAACCTCCATGTTAACGACTCAGTCAATTAAGACACATAACGGCAATCTAAGGCAATTTGCCATCACATAACGGCAATCTACGGCAATTTGCCGTCCTCTACTATATTCCACCATATTCCACTAAGATCCGCTAGAACTATAACCCAAAGCCTATTCTACCCTATATACGTATTAACTAAGCAACCAAGTTAACAATATATACCCCTTTCCTCCCGTTTCCTTACCTTCTTTCCTTACGCAACGTCTTAACTTTATTATATAGTTTATATATATAGCTTAATAATATCTACTTCGCTATATATTATTATTACTCGTGCTTACTCTGTAACACTACGTTACGTTAACCCTATATACTACCCTCTAAAATGTAGAACGACCCCAAAGCCCCCATAACAGCCGTTGGCATTATATCCACACTCTAAGAACAATTGGCAGAAATATAAAAGTCCTTTATAAACACCCTCGCATAGAACCAAGCCACTTTAACTTAATAATAAGCTGAACAAGAAGCACGACACTAGTAATTAATTAAAAACCTCTAAGAAGAAATCCGCACCCTTAAGATGCTTATATTAGGGCCCTAAGACTAAACACTATCTCTAGAGATAAACACGCGGAACAAGAGCCCTGAACCTACAGTAGTTACTTACCCCAAACCAACTACTGCACTATAATAATCTGAACGACTACTAGACCCTCTAATATTCACTACTAAACAATAAAAACTCTAATTATTCCTAAGCTAGCTTAAAAATAAGCTAACTGGTAACACTAACCGCTACCTAACTAAAGCTAACCAACTCTGCTACGCCCTAAGTTAATTAGGAGGAGACGTAGCTAACCTTATTAAACCTCTTTAACCAAACTCAGTACTAAGCCTAATTATACTTCTTAAAGCTATATATGGTGACCCAAACCGCCAAGCTACTACTTAGAGAAAGATAAACTATATAACTTAAGGAATAAAAAGCTTCCTAGTATACTTCTCCAAATTCAACCATTACGCAAAAGAAATAGGCTAGAACGACTCCGCACTAATTAACAGCCTTATTAAATCCCTAAGCCCTAAACTAAAAACCTCCCTAATAGGTATAGACCTACTAGGAGCTTTTAACGCCTATATAAACGTTATTAATAAACAATATAATAATATACTACGCCTAACACTAAAGTCCGCTCCTTAATATAATATGACAAACCCATAAATATCTACTAAGTTATTATCTTAGCCTAAGCACCCCAACGCTATAGATATCGACACTAGAACCCTAGGATACGCCCTACTAGGGTCCTCTAAATAAGAACAATATACTAAGCTAGGCCTCTGTTTTAAGTGTAGAAGTAGCTCCTACCTCTCCAACCACTGCTCCATCCCTATACCCTAACGCGAATTACAAACGGCTAACACCAGCAGCCGTTTACCGTATTAATTCTATAGTTACCGTCCCTAATCTCCACCTAATTCCAGCCCCGCATTTAATAAGCACCACTTATAAGGACGAAGCTATAACTAACACGCTATAAGAACTCCACCCCAATCGCCTCCAAAAGGAAGGTCCTAGAGCTAAGTTACTCTCTAAGACGGCACTACCTTAGGATTTTGTTAAATACTTTAGATGTTACAAACTCTAACTTTTAGGATTACAGCATAACCGTTAACTATTATCTTCAGTAGAATAATTAATAGGTTAATACTCTAGTCTTAATTAATATAGGAGCCAGTAGCACAGAATTCATTAACAAGATCTTTATATAAGATAATAGTTTTACTTTAACCCCCCTTAACCGGCATATTAACGTATTTGGATTTAATGGTAAACGCACTATCTTAGGCTGTATTACCTATATAGTATTCCTAAGACTCTAATACCTAAACCACAAAGAACTAATTAAGCTTTTTATTATTACTCTAGGTCACTTAGTAATCCTTAAACAACCCTAGATAAAGCTATATAAGGTAACCATTAATTAGGACAACCTTAAGCTTCTATTTACCGCCTCTTATTACAAGTAGAAGTGTCTTATAACTTACTACTTAGACCCTAAACCAAAATCTGGAAAATCCACTAAGATCCACTAGTCTAAAATTTCCACCAACGTCCACCCTATACCTAAAAAGTCCACCAATTTTACCTACCCAAGAATTCCACCAAATTCCACCAATATAAGATTTCCACCAACATCCACTAAGAACCCGGAAATTACACTAGACTATACAAACTAACTCTAACTGCTACACCCCAAACCAAGTAGAAGCTTAAGCTTAACATATAAAAGTATCAGAAGAACTAGTATTCTACTATAAAAAGGATACTTAAAGAACCTAAACCTAAATCTAACACCAACTTTATACCTAATACTAAGCTTAAACCTAAACAAGAAACTATATAAGAAACTAAGGACAATCCAAGCTCGCTTAACACCTTAGATATTTACATAATTAGAGCTACCCTATTAGCATAACTCGCCAAGAAACCTAAACATACGATCTTCGCTATTACAATAGCCGATATTAAAAAGGCCTTAGCACCAAAGAAACACACTAACCCTACCATAAAAGTACTAGTATACCACCATAACATCCTAGAAGTATTTTTACGAAAGGAAGCTAATAAGCTAGCAGAACACCAACTATATAACCATAAGATCATACTTAAAGAAGGAAAACAGCCAGGATTTGGACCCTTATACAGAATGTCCTAAAACAAACTCTAAGTATTGCGGAAGTACTTGGACAAACACCTAAGTAAAGAATTTATTAGAGCAAGCTCTTCGCCTATAGCTACACCTATAATCTTTATTAAGAAACCTGGCGGCGGTTTACACTTCTATATAGGCTACCAAGCTCTTAACACTATTACTATTAAGAATCGGTACCCGCTCCCATTAATTTAAGAGACACTAAACTAATTAAATAAGGCTCGCTACTATACAAAACTCGACCTTATCCACGTATTTAACCGCCTCTATATTATAAAAGGAGATAAATAGCTTATCGCATTCCGTACTAGATACGAACTATTTAAATACTTAGTAACGCTATTCGGCCTCACAAATGCCCTAAGTTTATTCCAACACTTTATAAATAATACCTTATAACCTTACCTGGACATTTTCTGTACTGCTTATATTGACAATATCCTAGTATACAGCAATAACCTAGCTAAATATAAGAAATATATTAACCTTGTCTTAGAAGCCCTATATAGAGCTAGACTATAATTAGATATAGATAAATACAAGTTCCATAAAACAGAAGTTCTATACCTTAGACTTATTATCTCTATAGACGGTATATAAATAGACCCAAAGAAGATTAAAGTAATTATAAACTGGCAAGAACCTAAGAACGTTAAGGATATAAGAGCCTTTATAGGATTTGCTAATTTATATTAACGGTTTATTAATAACTTCTCCGCCCTAGTTTTACCTCTTATAGCTCTAACCCAAAAGAACAAAGCCTTTATCTTTAATAAGAAATATAAGAAGGCCTTTACCTATCTAAAAGTTATATTCACTACCGCACCTATACTTTAACACTTTGACCTAAACTAAAAGAGTGTTATAGAAGCTAACTCATCTAACTACGTCACTAGAGGCATTCTGTCTCAATATAATAAAGAAGGGGTACTATACCCTATAGCATACTTCTTAAAACAACTAAGTCCAGCTAAATATAACTACGAGATCTACAATAAAGAATTATTAGCCATTATTAGATATTTCAAACAATGGCAACCCAAACTAGAAGGCGCTAGATTTCCAATTAAGGTCCTTAGTAACTATAAGAATCTATAGTACTTTATAACTATAAGAATCTATAGTACTTTATAACTATAAAACAGCTAAGTCATTATTAAGCCCGCTAGTTAGAATATCTGTCTTATTTCCAATTCTCAATTATATACCGCCTAGGCGTTTAAGGTCAAAAACCTAATACCCTAACTCGACATTCATAAGATATAACAGTACAGGAAGAAGTACGCGCCTACTATAATTAAACCCTACTTTGTCCCAAATTATTTGATCCCCTAGCTAAAGACCTTATAGTACACGTCCTTAAAATAACTAATTAATTAATTAAACAGATTATAATTAATAAATACCCAAAAATAATAAGTTTATCCAAGAGACACTTAAGCTAATTTAAGATAGCGTTATACGCTCTAAAAAGATCTCTCTAAGTAAATATAAAGTTCGCGGAGACCGCTTATACTACTAGAACCGCCTAGTTGTCCCTAATTATAATAAGCTTAAGCTCAAGCTCCTTAAACACGTACACAACCTACTAGTAGCCGGCTACCTAGGCCAAGGAAAAACCCTAGAACTACTCTAACAGGAGTACTACTAGCCAAACATATATAACACGACATAAAGGTACGTCTCTAGCTACTATACCTACCGACGAGCTAAAGCTTTGCATAAGACGTACAACAGCTTTCTAAAGCCACTGCCTATTCCGGACCGAAGATGGAAGGACATCTTAATTAACTTCATTATTGATCTCCCTAAAAGTAAAGGCTGCACGAACATTATAGTAGTTATAGACCAACTATCTAAGATAAGACACTTAATTGCCTGCCCTAATATATTAGCACCTGCTGTTACCCAACTATTCCTAGATTATATATAGAAACTCCACAGACTCCCCAAAACAATCATCTCTAATAGAGGCCGCTAGTTTATCTTAGCGTTTTAGAAAAAACTAACTACCCAACTCCATATTAAAGCACTATTGTCTACGGCATATTACCCGGAAATGGATGGTTAAACGGAACGTGCAAATGCTATAATGGAACAGTATATTTAGATATACACGTCATATCTATAGGATAACTGGATGGACTGGCTTGTATTTGCCGAGTTTACCGCAAATAACTCCGTCTTAGAAACCACAAAGGTCTCCCTATTCCTGGCTAATTACGGCCAGCACCCGCGAATAGGTTTTAAACCCTTTAGTAATATTCCTTATCCAGCTTATTAGGCCTTATAAGTTACAGAAGCAAACGAATTCATAAAGAAGATAGAAGAACTATAGGAGTTCCTTACTAATGAAATAACATAGGCCCAGTCTGTTTATAAAGCCGCAGCAAATAAGAACCAAACCCTAGCACTAGCTTACCAAATTAGTAACTTCGTCTGGCTAGACGCAAGAAATCTAAATACAAAACAACCTACTAAGAAACTTAATTGGAAGAACGCCGGCCCTTATAAGGTTAAAAAAGTTGTCTCTCCTTATACCTACTAACTAAAGCTCCCTAATACGGTTAAAATCCACCCTATATTCCATACGTCAGTCCTCTACCCTGCTGCCCCTATATTGGACGCCCTGCCTGGACAGATCCAGGACCCTCCCCCACCAGTTAAGGTGGATGGTGAGGATAAGTACTTTGTTAAAAAAATTAACGACATTAAGTATAACAAACGGAAACGCCAGTATATATACCTTATAAAGTGGAGAGGCTTTACTGAACCCTTATAGGAACCTATTAACTCCGTAGGACTTACATAAGCCGTAGAAGACTTTCATGAACTCTACCCAGAACTACCACAGCCCCATCTCGCAAAAGCTCAAGTTTAAAGGGGGGGTACTATCACGGGACACCTCCGTGACACCTTACACACGTCTACCTGTTTCCACCGTCTTGACCTCCATATTAACGACTCAGTTAATTAAGACACATAACGGCAATCTAAGGCAATTTGCCATCACGTAACAGCAATTTACGGCAATTTGCCGTCCTCTACTATATTCTGCCATATTCCGCCAAGATCCGCTAGGACTATAACCTAAAGCCTATTCCGCCCCATGCACGTATTAACTAAGCAACCAAGTTAACAATATATACCCCTTTCCTCCCGTTTCCTTACCTTCTTTCCTTACGCAACGTCTTGACTTTATCACACAGTTTATATACATAGCTTAATAATATCTACTTCGCTATATATTATCATCGCTTATACTCACTCCGTGACAGAAAGCGACGAGTCTTTTTATTTAGTTTAATTTAGTTTTATTCTTACGCTATAAGGTGCTAAAAAGGGCTATAGGCTTACTAAGCTAATCTAATCTAATTGGAATAACTCTATATTTTATAACAAGTCTTTTCTTTATAGAGGACTAAATAAGTTATAGGCTGGCTAACTTATCGCTACCAAGTATATAAAGGTAGAGAACTTATAAGCTTACTATAAGCGAGTCTCTTAACTTCAATCTAATATACAAAAACCTTATCTATATACACAAACGATAACGAGATATTCTTAACATAGAAGTAACTAGATAGAAATAAAACACTAAGCTAAGGAAATCCTAATTAACGCCTTAATTCTTAATGCCAAAAGACAAGAATATAATTGCAAAAATCTTCCTTATAAGAAATTTCTTATACTTTAGACCTCTTAGGATCTCTATCTATAGTGGGATCCACCTTTCTCTTATATACCCTTCTTTAATATCTCTTCTAATAAATCCTCTAATACCTTTCCTAGTTGATCTCCTTGCTTGTACGGTTTGCTCCTCTTGGCTATCTCCATTATAACATCTTTAAGTGGTTTATATATCTTAGTATAACAGCAAAAGAGATAGGGATTCTTAGCATAGTATAATGCAAGTCTATTTAGTGGTATATCCACGGCTAAAACCTAGGTAGGATACTAGTATATTACTGCAATAGGGCTGAACGTAGATATAAATAATTTATAACTAGGGCTTTAGAGACGTCTTAAGTCCTTTATTATAAAATAAAAAGGCAACTATAAGACGAGATACTTTAGTTGTCTATGCGAAATTATAGTATTAGAAATCGTTAATATTTTAAATAGGGGATATGTAACTCCAAGAAACATTATAAGATTAGCTAAGCTATTCCCTACTTACTTATTAGTATTACTAAATAAATATAGGTGTTTTATAAATATACCTGGAGGCACTGGCAAACCTTTAATATAAACCTCTTTTGGTTAAGGTAAGTCTGTTTTAGCCTCGCTATAGCTCTCTATTAGCTTAGGTAAGACTATTTTAGTTTCGCTGCGGCCTTTTAGGCTCTTAAGGTAATTGGCATATATTTCCATATCTTCTTATATATTACCCTCTATATTATTGTCGATTTTATAAGAGTTAACCTTATTAGGTGTTTAAGTAGGCGTATAAGTTATCTATTTCTACATAGGGTTGGAAAGCTACAATTATTTCTTTTCCCTACTAGTAGATGCTATGTCTTTGTTATTAATGCGATTTTGGGATAATTTAAGGTTTCTAGCAAGTTAATAAATAGGTATGTTATCTTTAGGGCAATAGCATATTATAATGTTTTTATAAGTACTAATTAAGGACCTATAGGTTATATTAGTAATATATCTAAGCTTGGTTAAGGTAATATATATAATGTCTAGTATTCTTATAAGGATAGTAAGGGATATATAGTTAAGAGGTTAAATTTAAAGATGAGTTAAATTAATGGTATATAAAAACTAGGAGTATAAGATTTATATTCTATTTCTCTTTTAGGGTGGAGTTAGGACAGAAGGTAGAAGGGAAAGGTAGAGTATACTAGCTACCCTTTTCCACTTTATATGGTATCTATAGTACAATATTTAGTGGCTATGATTACTTTTAGCTTATGTATTATCTGTGCCTAAGACTATAGGCGCCTAAAGTGATCTATAAGTGAAGTATTAAGTAAGGCATTGTTGAGGGTAGCTATTGGCTAAGCTATTGCTGAATTTAAACGGCTGACAATTCCTAACAGACGCCGTATACCTTAGTAGGGTTTAGAGGCGTTTATATAAAGTTATAAACTAAAACTAGAAGTTAATAATAACTCCTAATAACGCCTCTCTTAGCAGGAATAGTATTATATAATCTACTTCCAACGCCTATTCTTTCTAGGGCAAGACACTACCTAAGTAGCATACTTATCCTAGCTAGTTAATCTTATATATTAACCCCCTATTTATAATAAAGGAGCTGTTAGTGCCTATAGGGTAGTTTAATTAGTATTATAGCTAAGCCCTTTATAAGCGCTCCACCTTATATAGGTGGTAATTAACTCCTATTAATCTGCCTTGCGTTAAGGGAGATCTTTTACTTAAGGCGCTAAGTAGCTGGTACTTAGAGGGCTATAAATATATTTTATATCCTAATAGCATTAACCATAACTCCTTAAGTAGTATCCCGCAACTATTAAGTATCTATAAGTATACTATCCCTAAATTGCTAGCTGCTAAGTGGGTATTTATAGATAGAGAACCTAACTTTAGAGATAATAATAGTGACATAAAGGCGTAGACTAGTTGTGAAAGTGACTTTAATAATAAGGATCAAGAATGGGATACAGAGACATTGTATAGCGGAGAAAATGGTTTTAGCACTAAAGATTAAGAAATAGGGGCAGATAGCAATAGAGAGGTGTTAAGTAATAAGGCCATATAGGCAACAGTTAAATATAGTGGCCTTAACTTTATAGTCTTAAATCTATAAGTAAAAGATAAAAGTGTAAAAAAGAGTTCTAATAAAAGCTGGTAAAAGGGTTAAAACTTTAGCCTCTCTTTATTTAGCCTATTGCAAAACAAAATAATATTTTACTATTCCCACTAAAGTCTCTACCTACTTAACTTATAGCAAGCTATAAAGTATTTACAATAATCTATGCTTTTACTTAGATAAATTTATTTACTACCTTAAAAGTAATAATAGAAGGCAAATCTATACTAATAACCTAGGATTTTTTGAATTTCTTATGGACCTAAGACGCATGCCACGTCAACAACTATTAGTCATATTTAAGACTACGGTACTTATAGATTTATATCTTAAGGCTATAAATATTTTTTTTATAGTGTTTTATTTTTATTTAAATTATTTCTCTGCTTATAGTATATAGCGGTTATTTATCTATTCCAGTGTGGTGGGAAGGGGTAGTTAGGTTATATAAGGGGACTTAAACTTATAGCTACGCTTATAGGGCTGTTTACGTAGGAACTTCTCCAAGTATATATAAGGGGTCTTTATATAGGAACTTCTTCAATATTTCTAGATTTAGGACTTATATATTTCTTTTTTTTATAGTTTTGGTATTTTCCTAATATTTACTTCCTATTTACATGCTAGGCGTTAATAGAGGGCGCTAGATTAGATTACCCTGCCTATACAATTCCTCTACTTATATAATCGCCCAGCTCGTATAATTACCTAGTTTATACGATTACCTAGCTCGCATAATTACCTAGCTCGCACAATTACCCAGTTTGTATAATCGCTTAGCTTGTATAATTACCTAGCTTATAGGATTGCCTAGCTCCCACAAGCACTATGCTTACACGGTTACCTAGCTCGCACGATTACCTAGCTCGTAGAATTGGCCAGCTTGCACAAGTATCTAGCTCGCATAATTACCCAGTTTGCACGATTGCCTAGCTTATATAATTATCTAGTTTATAGGATTGCCTAGCTCCTACAAGCACTATGCTTGCATAATTACCTAGCTCGCAGGATCAAAGCCGCGAAGTTATTAAACCTATTAATACCCTATTTATATGCTAGGCATTAATTAGAGGGCGCTAGGTTAGACTACTTTACTTATATAATTACCTAGCTCGTAGGATTAAAGCCGCGAAGTTATTAAACCTATTTATACCCTATTTATACGCTAGGCATTAATTAGAGGGCACTAGGTTAGACCACTCTACTTATACAATTACCTAGCTTATAGGATCCCTAGCTTTTACAAGCCCCTAGCTCCTATAACCTCCTAGCTCGCAGGACCAAAGCTATAGCCGCTAAATCCGTTAAGATCCTAGCTGCGCGTTTAGAGGACGCTACGCCTAACTACCTAGCTCTCTCTTTTTATAGAATTCCTTAATTAATCGATAGTACCTATTTAGAAAATGTGTCCCGATGTCTTTCTATAATATAAATCTCTTATTACGCAATTTTATAAGGAGATCCTCTTCCTTAACTGTCTATGCTGGCTCTTTAGCGCGAAGAATATTGCTATAATAGCGCTAATATATACCTAGTGTTCTCCCCTATAGGGCTTTCGCAATATTATCCTATAATAAAACTGAAAGCGATATTTGGTGACCTAGCTCTATAAGGATTTGATCTTTATAGGGTGTTTATATAGTTTAAGACTAGGGCTCCCACAAGGCTTTATTTGCAATAATAATCTTTAAAAATGTTAGCAAAGCTATTAGAAGTTATATCTAAGAAAAGAAACTAACTAGCAATATACGCCAAAACTCTATATCTAGGTTATAGAGTTGTAAGAGATCCCACATATTATTTAACTTAGCAAATGTAAGTAATATATAGCCTTAGTAGGATAAGGTATAAGATGTATAGGCTTAGGTACATCTCCAAAATTTAAGCTAGCGAATACGGCACCTATTTGGCAATATTTATAAATAGAAACCTGTTCTGCCTTAAAAAGTATATAATAGCTTTCTCTTTATTTGTCTATTTACTACTTACTCTGGTATTAAGAAAAAGGCTATAATATTTCTGCTTATAACCTAATAGTAGTCTATTAAGCTTAGATAAAATACTGTCCTAACCATTACTATCCTTAAAAGTCGTGTTTATTAACTTAAATTGTTGCTTAATTGACTAAGACTTATATACGGATGCTGGGGGCTTGTTGTTTATATAAGGGCTAGTCGAGTTATACTTTATAAAGTATTAGTAGAGTCTTACTAGGGAAAGGTTAATAGTGTAAACTAACAGTCTGGGTGGTTTTTAGAGAGCTAAGTTAATTAATGTTAAGCGGATAATCGGTGCTAATAGCTCTGGATTGACTATTGTTGGTAAAACCCTTACTAGACACTAGATTGGTCGCTCTTCTTAACTTATTAGGAATATTTATAAAGTGAACTTCGTTATCTGGATTAATAGATTTTATTAGCCTTAAAAGTAATAATAATAGATTATATTGCCAGAGTAACTAATTAAAGTGCATCTTGTATTAAAGCTATAAGAGGTATAATAGGAGCGTTAGCAGCAATTAGGAGGACTTTTGGCGAAATATATCTATTTAATAGAGCACTAAGCGGCTAATAAATGCAATAACGCCACTGGTATAACTCCCCCTTAATGCACAAGCGCTGCAATTTTAAGAATTTTAGACGTATATATATAAATTCATATTATAGTGCAAGCAGATTTATTTAAAGACTAGAGAATCAACTTTAATTATATGCCAAAATCTCAACTCTAAGCTAGATATAAATAATTACTATTAAAGGCCTATAATGTTAATAGGTTAATACAGCTTCTATAAGAGAGCATTCTATACGCCTTTCTCTTTAATATAGTCCTATAAGTCTTAGAGATTCGCCTAGATTATAGTCTATAATTTAATTAGAATAAATACTGTATAGGGGATATTAAATATACTTAGACTAGTAATGCGTTAGAGTAATTATATATTACCTTAGAGAAAGTAGATATATAGATAATATCTTGTACTTTTTGCTCTCTAGTTCTTTTATAAAGAAGACTAAAGAAATCCCGTAGAGACTTGGGGAATGATTAAATTATACTATAAAAGAGTGACTCCGCAGTCCTTTTATCTAGGCAAATGCTGAGAATTTCACTTAATATTATATTTTTAAGTGTTTAGGGGACCTTTCGGTATATGTATATAGGATCTACTGGACCCCTTTGCTGGTTATTTAGGCCTATAGTGATTTGCTTAGATAATAGACCGGTGCTAGGACGCTTAGAATTATCTAACTTAGAAGGTATTATTTTTTAGCTTTGCGAGCTCTTTATAGGACTAATCCTAGTAATAGAAGACGCCCTTTCCAGGTCCACCTTAATAGATTATGGAGTATTCGCTTGTTAATAAAGCTTAGTAATTAATGCACTATATCTAGAATCTCAATCCTAACTATAAGCGGCTCTTAAAGTGCTAATAATCTATATAAGAGGCGGCCGGGTATAACATATTAAGAAACTAATTGTTGGCGTAATCTAGTAGGTTGCGGCTTTAATGAGCAAGCCAATAGTTAAGTAAGTATCTATATTAAAGAGCAAAGAGCGGCCGTAAATGGTTAGCGGAAATAGGATAAACCAGGGAATAGTTTAAAAGGAGTGGTGAAAATAGTAAAGTAGGGTAGTAATAAATGAAAGATATAGAAGATGCGTTAAGGCAACTGGTAGATTAATAATAAAGGTAATTATATATCTCTAGCGTAACGGGGCGGAAATCAGCTTTATATATTAGGCCTTTCTATGTCCTTTCCTTTAGATAGCATCCTTAGATCTATTAAGGCGTCTTACTCTTTGGCTCCTTAAGGAAAAAATCATCACGAATTGTGCATCCTATATATTAGTTAGGGAAGGAATTTTCTAATAGTATTAAAGCTTAGGGCATTCTGCAACGGAACGAGCTTTATTACTAAATATTTTACGTCACACACCTAATTAAGTTTGCGACTTGTATTGCCTCCTCTCTTAGCTGGAGGAGAGATTTAATTTTTAACTATACATTATAAGCAAAAGCGATGCAGTTTGGAGGTTAATAATTGCTATTATATTAGTGCTGCTCTAATAAGGGCCTTATACCAATTATATTGCTTTAATTAAATGTTGCGCACTTAATTAAAGTAATATAATTGGCATAAGGCTCTTTTAAGTCTTAAGGGCGCTAGCGATTTGTTAGGGAATTAAAAGTGGAGGGGAACTATGTACTTAACTACTATTTTATCTTAATATAAATTATATAACTTACAACCCACTATTATAGACTTTAGTATTACGGTAGCCTTAGATCTTATCTATAATACCTCTAATAAGTAGCTTTAACCTTATCTCCTTAATATTATAAATACTATTTAAAGGCTTTAGAAGCTTCCTATTAACACCTTTTAACATTTACTACCTCTTTTAGAGACTGAATACGGCCACTATAATTCGCTTTATGCTCCTTTAGGGAGTAAGGATGTTTAGCCTTCTTTAGAGAATTAGGATATTGTCTAGCCTTCTTTAGAGACTAAGGATATCTAGCCTTTTCTAGAAAATAAGGATAATGCTATTTAGTCTTCTCTAGGGAGTGTCTAGCCTTCTCTAGGGAATAAGGATATTGTTAAGCCTTCTCTAAAGAGTGAGGATGTCTAGCCTTTTTTAGGGAATAAGGATAATGTTATTTAGCCTTCTTTAGGGAGTGTCTAGCCTTCTTTAGGGAATAAGGTTGCTTCTCTACCTCCCCTTTTACCTAAATATATAAACCTACTTAATGTATTATTAGTAAACCTCTTTAGGATTAAGACATTTGTCAATATATCTATAGGGAAAGATTTAAAGGCTATTATTAGTGAACCAAAGTGGTTAAACAAACATCCCCTTATTAAGGATCTTATTACTACTAACAGCGATTTATTAAATAACGCTATTTTTCAAAAACTTCTTAGCTAATGGATACTTGCGGATTCTTTTAAGAAATGGCAATTAAAGTCTATAGGTACGTTAAGGATTAAAAGTTTAGTTAAAAGTTAAGCCGCTTCTATAAAGGGAGTTAGCTATATTATATTATTTATAAGAAGTATAGGATGTTACAACGTCACTAAAGCAGCTTTAGCTATTGGATATAGAATTAAGCTTTATATTATACAAAGACTTAAATGGGTAGGGCTATTGGTTCTCTTAGCCTTTACCTATAATACTTACTAGAGATTAAATTTACCTAATATTAATAACTTTCTTATAGCTTTACGGCACCCGTCTTATTTTATAATTTTAAAAATTGTATAAAGATACTTAGTTTAGATGGGATAGTGTTAAGAGCTTTATTCTGGTTAGATGCTTTCTCTTAGACTAATATATCTTAGTACCACTAACCCGCCCCAGCTAAGCCCAAAAAAGCGAATTTCCTCCCCTTATAAACGCTCCTATATAGAAGTTGCTAAACCTAGGGATCCTATATTAGCACATAATTACTAACGCGCAGATTTAACAACATTGCACCCTCCTTAGCTACTAATAACGGCCTTAATAAATAGCATGTAGATATATAAGAGTAAAGTTATGCTTTTAAATAGCAGAATCTCTAATTTATTATAGGCCATAGAACATCTTCTCTGTAATTTATTAAATAATATCCTCAAGCCTCTAAGCTGGTAGGCGAATCCCTTACACTACGCCTTGGTTAAGAACGCTTATTATAAGATTTCCCTACTACTTTTAATACCCGCGGCAACCTTATATAAAGATACCTAAATATAAATAGCATAGCATATTTAAATGGAAACCCTAGCGGCTCTAGTTCTATGGATATTAGTAGCAATAGTAAACAGATAAGCTATAATAAGGCATAATAGGTATATGGAGACCAAATTAATGGTAATACGCCACTGGCAATTAGAAACAGCGAATAGATAAGCTATAATAAGGCGTAATAGATATATAGAGACCAAATCGGCGGTAATACGCTACTAGAAATTGGTAATAGTGAATAGATAAGCTATAATAAGGCGTAATGGGTATATGGAGACCAAATTGGTAGTAATATGCTACTGGCAATTAGCGACAGTAAATATATAAGCTATAGCGCAGTGTAATGGGTATATAATGAGTCCCTTAATAATGCGGTTGCTATAAGTTCTGCTTATAGGTATTAGTAAATTTCTTTTAAAACTCTTATATTATTATACACCCTAGTTTTAGAATTTTAATATAGTATAATAATGGTTTAATAATATCCCTAATTAAGCAAAACTAGCAGTTTGAGCTTAGCTAATAATTAGCACTATAATTATTGCACTAATGCCACCTCCACTCCTGTTCTATTCTACCTATTATAAACTAGCCTAGTAATAGCCCTACCTACTCTCTAAATATGGGATAGTATGATTAAGTAGGACCTAGGAGTCCCCATAAGGGCTAAAAGCTAATATATACACCACTAAATTGTTTAGATATTGTATTAAAATGCGTTGTCCTATAAAATAGACTGTTGGGCCTATATATAAAGAGTTTATATTAACTTCTCTAACTCCTAACTTTAATAGTATTTCTAATATCTTTAACTTAAATTCCTTATTTGCGTTAGCCGCTAGAGTTACTATACTGAAGTAAACTATATTAAATATACTATTTTCGCAAGCTTACGCGCTTTATTACTTTCTGTAGTGTCTATTAAGGCGATAGTAAGTACAGTTTTAGTTGGTGTAGTTTTCTAGATCTTCTGTATTATCTCCTCTAGGCTAGATTATGTGAGGTCTATATGCGACTTATTAATTATGGATACTATATATATCCTATTCCAGTAATCTTTTATTAGAGTTTTATACTTACTTATTTTTTGCATTACTATGTCTAATTTTACAAGCTTACTATAAGTAAAATTGTCTAAGTGGTGGGGCAGTTTAGAGGGGTAGGCTTTGTTAGCCTATTTATATTTTACGCGCTAGGCATGCTAATTCGCCAACGCGTATAGATATTAAAATGCTTGGTATTTTAAACAAGCCTTAAACATTTAACACCCTAACGCTTAGGCTTTACTATTTTTATTGGTAAGGATTTAGTAGTAATATTTTTAATGCCTTAAATATACCGCTGAAGTAAGCAACTATATAACCCGTGTTTCTCTACCTGTAATAGGCTACTAACTCTTATTTTCTGTAGGCATGCTTATAACGTCCCTTCTTGTTCTTTATAACATTTAGCGGCCTAATTTGAACCCTATATATACTCTAACAGGAACTGCTACGCTGTATAACCTTTAAACAATCTCTGCCATATATAGCATCCTATAATTAACATACATAATGGCCGCTGTGCGGGCCGCTATATATATTAGACGCCTGGCATCCTATTTATATAAATGCATTTATGGTACCTTCCTACCCTTTATAATATTTAGCGGCCTAGATTTTATATATAGCTGCAATTAGACCTCTAAATAGTATACTACACGCAACTATTGACCGGTCTTTCCCGCGCCTAGTAACCCTCTATAAATATATCCCCTTCCCTAATATTTAACAGTTTTTGATTTTAACCTCTGCTCTAAGATAGGCGTTTAAATAGTATATAGCTAATACACCTATAAAACTAGCGGCGGGGCGGGGAACTTAGAGGTGTATAGTATAAGGGCGCGAAGAGGCTTTGGGGAAGGTTTGAAGGAACAATATAAATTCTATCTAAATCTAAGGGTATATAGCTCTTGCAGAGTATAAGATGTTACGTAAAGAAGAGAAAGGAATATAGGAAACTTGTAACTAAATATTTGGGGTCTTAGCAGCAGACGCGTGGGCATAAGCCCACGCGGATTTTAACAGGTTTTGACTAAATTCCATTACGTCAGTGGAATTTAGTGGAAACTAGTGGAAATTAATTAAGTTGGCGGAATTTGGTAGAATTTAATTAACTTAGCAGAATTTGGCAGAATTTAATTAAAGCGTTGGAATTTATCTATTAATTGTTTTACTAAGATATTCCTACTGTAACTGGGCTAGTCCCGTTATAGTACCCCCCCCCCCTTTTTAGCTAAAGGTTTAAAATAATTTAACTTAGTTAAGAATTTATAATTTTATTATAGGTTGTATTTTAGTGCTACGTGGCGGTTTTAGTAAGGCAAATCTAACTAATTAGATAACTTTAACTGGCGGTTAAAGTTCCTTAATATCTTATATATTACGTAACCGTATTATAAACGTTATAATACTTTTTAAGTTCTTTTTAAATTCGAGTTTCCTACTATTGTGTTTCGTATATTTATATCAGGTGGTAGTTGTTTGCCTTTATATTATGTCTATCTAGCTAGAGCAGGCCGCGAAGAATGGTATTTATGGAATTCTTTTACTAGGGAAGGCGCGTCGGCCTTAATCTATTTATAGGTTTTCTAGGTTTATATTTTATATCCTTCCTACTTAATAAGAAGTTTAAATTATTTAGATTATGTTTTCTATTGTATATTATTAATTAAGTTAATAAAGTAAGAACCGTTACCGTTGTTAATAATTATAGGAAGTAGTAATAGCACTTCGCGAGTTATAGGATTATCTTTTAAGGGTTGCAGCAAGCTTATATAAAACGTTAGGTATATTTTTATCTTAGTTAGCAGTTTGAGTTTATAGGCGTATAGGCTTAGTTTCTTCTTAATTTGGTATAGGCCCGCGAACTTCCAATTAAGTTTTTTTAAAGGCCGTTAAGTCTTTAGGTTTTGTATATTTAGGTAGGCTATATTACCTTCCTTAAAGTCCTATACGGGAGCTTGTTTTTTATTTGTATGCCATTTCTATAACGTTTAAGCATATATTAATTTACTTTATAATAGTTCCGTTAACTGCTTTATTTAATTAGTAAAGTTATATACATTAATTAACTGAATCCGTTTAATTATGGGTCCTATTATGTTAATATTGGGTTATAGTTTAAATCTAAGTTAAGGGTTTTGTCTGTAGGTTACGTAGAATAGTATTACGCCTATTAATACATTTATTATATTATTCGCAGTAAACTTAGCTAAAGGCAGCCATTTTTCCTAGTCGTCTTGTAGGTAGGAGCAGTATATTTATAAGTATTATTCCATAATCGCGTTCGCAATTTTAGTTTAGCCATCTATTTCTAAATAAAATGCAGTTAAGAGTTATGTTTAAATGCTTAATTATTTATATAGAGCTTACTAGAAGTCTAAAATAAACTAGCTTCTATAGTTGGATATTATTAAGTTAAGAAGTCCATGTAGCTTAAAGATGTGTTTAATAAAACATTTAGCTACTAATATCGCATTAATTAAGTCTATGGGAATCATATATTATATTTTTATAAGGCGGTTAATAACTACTATAATATTTATAAACCTATTACTGTTAGGCAAGTCAACTATAAAGTTAATTAAGATATTGCGCCATCTTTATATTGGAATTGGTAGTGGTTAAAGTACTCCTTGCTTCTTTATATAAGAGGTCTTTCCACGCACGCATATTCTATATGCTTAAACGTATTTTCGTATATAGTTGTGCATTATAGGCCAGTAATATGCTTGTTAAATAATCTTGTAAGTTTTTGTATAGCCAGGATGTCCTACTATAGGGGAGTTGTATATAAATTCGAGTATCTTAAATTATAAGGGTTCGGAATTCGGAACTACTATCTTCTATTAATAGTACAATTAATTATTTCAAATTTCGCATTTAGCGAGTATAATATCCTTATGCTATTGTTTTCTAGTTTAGATCGCCTTTATTACATCTACTATCTATATATTGTTTTTGTATTTGTATTTTATTAGCTTATTAATTTCTATTTTCTATTTATTGACTTCTAATTTATTTTTATTGAGTTCTGTATCTAGAAATATAGGATATAGTTTTTTAAAACGTTTAGAGGGCTGTAAGATCTATAATTGATTTATAATCCGTTCATCCAAAGCGTTTATAGGTAAGTCCTATAATTGTTATATTAATACGTTAGGATTTTAATTAAGTTTGCCCGGTTAATACGTAATTTTAAAGTTAAATTATAAGAGGTATTCGGCCCAATAAATTTGACGCTACGTTAATTATTTTATAGTTATAAAGTACTGCAGGTTCTTATGGTCTGTTAATATATATATTAGGAACAACAATCCTTTAAGCTTAGAACGCCATTATTTAAAACATCTAACGATTATAAGTAGTTCCTTATCGTATATCTTATAGTTTGATTTAGTAGGGGCGAGTTTTTAAAAGAGAAATGCTACTGGACGTAGTTCGCTATTCTTATTATATTGCGACAATACTCTCCCTAGCGCATAATTAGACGAGTTAGTTTTAATAGTATATTTAAGGTTAGGGTTAAAGTGAGTAAGAATTGGAGCAGTTGTAAAGCGGCGTTTTAAATTATTAAAAGCTCGTTCGTATCTAGCGGTTTATTTAAATTTTATATTCTTCTTTATTAGGTTTACTAATAGCTAGGCAATTTCTAAGAAGTAGTTAATAAATTAATAATAGAAATTTGCAAATCCTAAAAATCCTTAAATATTTTATACGTTGCTAGGGCTTTCCTAGTTTATAATTATAGCGACTTTCTTAGGGTCCATTTTGATTCCATTACGGGATATAATTAAGCCTAAGTATGTAACCTTAGACGCGAACCTTACACCACACATGCAACCTTACCAAAAGGTAGCGCCACACTTTAAAAACTTATGCATACCCATCTTACCATCAAAAACAATCGACTTTCCAACTTTCAAGACCCAATTCCTCCTGCCTAGCGAGCTAGAGGTGGATTTATTTGTCGTTTTACCCCCTTTCCCCCAACAGAAAATTCTTCTTAGGGTGGTCCTAGCTTATAAACGAGGCACTGATAGGAACACCAAAACTACTACCACTACCACTATCACCAATACCAAAACCACAAAATATAGACTTTTCCTAGGTTTTTCTTCTATAAAAGTAAAAGCCTAATAAAATAGGGGGTGTAGGTACTTTTCTATATCTCCTTTAGTCAGATTTTCTTTAATAAGAGGAGGATTGCCTTTAGGGCTTTTCTGCTAGCAAAAGCCTAACAAGTCCTTTTTTTTAGTAGTTTTTTCTACTTCTAATAGGAAAAGAAAATAACTATACTAGTCTTTTTAGCTAGTTTTTCTACTACCTTTTAGCCTAATCTCTCTAGAAATCTTCTAGTAGGATTAGTAAAGAGAAAGGGCATAGAAGGATAGTAAAAACTAGCAAGGCTTTTTGCCTAGTTTTTCACCTCTAAGACTAGGAGATAAGAGACCTAAGGAGGTTATTATCTACTATAAAAACTAGGAAACCCCCCTATATAAAATGCCGAAGCCCAGCAGGCCAAAAAAAAAACCTCCTTTAGAAATAAGTGATCATCAGTCTGATATATTCACTTTTTCCCTCCCCTCTTCTTCTTCTTCTGGCCTTTTTAGGGCAGGAGAAAAAAGAGGACATCAATCTTCTCCTGAAAACGAAAACCAAAACCAAAACCAAAAACCTGCAAAAAAGACAATAAAACCTACTACTACTACGGATAGTATACCTAGCATACCTTTCCCTCCCCTTTCTCCAAAACAACACCTATAAAAGGCTTTAGAAAGCTTAACTCAGGCCTATAAAGGGCTAGAAGAAGAAGGAAAAGAAGAAAAAGAACAAGTTAAACAGCTAGAGGACTACACACGGAGTATTCTAGCAGGAGAAACCCCCTTTATACAAGGAAAAGAAAAGGCAAAAGATGTCCTAAGAGGACTAGTAGAAGAAGTAAGAGCTCTCCATAAGGAGGTAGCTCCTATTAAGGAAACTTACGTAGAGAGGCTAAAGAAGGACCTCCCATCTTCGTCCTCCCTACCCTCCTCAGTATTACCACTACTACCTTTTACCCCTTCTCCTTCTAGTAGGAGTTCTACTTCTACTAGAAGTAAGAAAAAGCAGCTATAAGAAAGGAAGCTAGTCCTAATTATAGACGAAAAGGACCAACCTTTAGATACCTTCTCTATACGGAACAAAGTCAACCAACTATTTGCATCAAAACTGCAAGTAGAAAAGCCAGTACTAGCGTCTATAGCTAGAACTAAAGGAAAACAAAATATTCTCCTTACAACTACAGAAGAGTATAATGCAGATTTCCTGGTCAAATATAAGGATATCTGGCATAACTGCTTTACCTTCTAAAGAGAACAAAAACTAGAACCTTGGGTTCAAATTATAGCCCATAGAGTTCCTACCCTACCTTTTCTAGGAGAGGGAGGCTCTAAGCTTCTAAAAGAAGAAATTAAGACCTTTAATCCTATAAGGATACAAGGACTACCTAGATGGATCTTATCTAGTGTAAAAAGACATAATCCACAAACCAGATTTGGCTCTATAGTTTTTACTATAGAGAACGAAGAGAAAAGACAAGAAATCCTTAAGCAAAAAGAGATCTCAATTGCAGGTACAGCTATTAAGGTAGTAAAATACCTCGAAGTTTCCCCTACTACGCAGTGCACCAGCTGCCAAAAATTTGGCCATATAGGAGATAGATGCTCTACTAGAGCCTGTAGATTCTATGCGGCTGCACATTTATCTAAAGACCACTGCTGTCCTACCTGTATGACAATGGGCAAGCCCTGCAAGCATACAACCCCTCTTTGCATTAATTGTAAAGAAAACCACTTTGCTAATAGTAAAGACTGCGAGACTCTTAAAGCAACTAAACTAGTATATAAATAAACAAAACATAGGAGTCTAGGAGGTAACTCCTACTAGGCTCTTAGTAAAAGATATTAAAGAGCAAAAGAACAGAAATAAATTGCAAAAGGATAAGGACAGGCGTTAGGATTTCTTATAGTTTTCTCTACCGTTTTCTTATTACCTAATAGTTGTAGTAACTTAGTATTTTACTAAGGAGCTGTAAACCTTGAGGGGTTTATAAACTACTAGGACATAGCTACTAGTACATGTTAAGCTGCCTAGAAAGGATTTATGTATATAAAACTATAGCGCCATAGCCTAGAGGCTGTATGCGCAGTATTGTACATAGTATAATACAACGGATATATAAAAAAAAAAACCTTAGACGCGTGGAACTTGCATTTCTTAATATCGCATTATAAGCCCGCGTCTTATAAGCGTTTAAGGACCATTCTAATATGTTTCCAATATTTAGAAAGTAAGGACGAGTAAATTAAGATATTATTAATATACGCGGTAACAAATACATTAAGGAATTCACGAAGTGTATTATTAATATATTACTAAAATGTACTAAGACCGTTCTTTACACTAAATAGCATTACTAGGTATTTAAAGAGTCCCTATTGTGTATAAAAAGCTATATACTTTTTATCTCCTTTACGTATATGGATTTTATTAAAGGCGGCAACTATATTAAGCTTTGTAAAGTACTATGCCTTTACTAAATAGTTAAGCGTCTCTTAAATTAAAGGAATTAGATATTGGTTTTAAATTATAATTGCGTTTACAGCTTAATAATTAATATAGAATCTTAAGCCTCTTTCTAGCTTTTTAATAAATAGTATAGGTAAGGCAAATAGAGATTAACTAGGGCGAATAAATCCTTTTTCTAGATACTTGTTGAGGTATTATTGCATCATAAGCAGTTCTTCTTATAATATACTGTATAGCGGACCGAACTTTAGTATTATGCTAGGCTTAAGTTCTATCTTAAAATCGTGTTTCTCTTAGTGTGGGGCTAGTTGGTCTATAAATTGTTTTTTAAACTTGTTAATTAGGTTATGGTACTCTTTAGGCACAAGAGGTTAAGGATTAGGATATTGTTTTAGTTCTAGTGCTTTCTTAATGTCTTCTATGGTTATAGTAAAGATTTTATAATCTCGTCTTTTTGCTAATAAGATAAAAGGCGCGGCCTATATTATACGAATTTTAAGAGGTTTTAATATAACATCTTTGCATTCTTTACCACAATTAGCAGTTATAGATTTATTATATTGGCTTAAAGTTCATAGCAAGGGTAATTTGTATTATGTTAAATTTAAATAGTTATATATATATTTATAGGGCAAGTAGTTTTTTAAGTAATGACTTTAGTAGTAGGTTATATGGAACTTTAGTGTTTCTTTAACCTAGCTAATTAAAGGGTTATATTATTTTAGCTATCCGTATCTAAGTATTATCTTATAGTGCTTTAAGGGTGTTATAAATAGGGAAATGTATTTAAGGTATTTACCTATCCGCAATTTTACAAGAGCGTAGTGTGTTAGTTTGCTATATATTAAGGGTTTGCCGTTAAAGCCTTATAGGCCTTAAGGCTTATCAAGTTTCTTTAAATTTAGGCGTTAAGTTTTCGCGTAGTTTATATTAATAAAGCCTATGCTAGTGGCTCTGCTGTCTATAAGGATTTGTACTTCCTTCTATTTTCTAAGTATTTAAATTTTGCTGAGTATATTAAGGGAATTGTGTTGCGTATTAGTGCTAGAAGAGCCTAGACACTTATACTCTTCCACTTTTTATCCTAAGGCGCGACTTGACCTTAGGACAATTTGTTTTCCAAGTTAACTAAAGGCGAAGTGCTTTGTAGCGTTTAAGTACGATTTGTGGGGCGGGTATAATTTAAGGGATAAGTACGACTTGAGAAACGGGTACGATTTGAGGATTGGGTACGGCTTAAGGAGTGGGAGGAACTATAGCGGACCTTTTTAAAGGGATGAGTTCGGTAGTGCTTTTAAATATGTCCTTTTTTACCGCATCTAAAACATTCTCTATTTATGGCTTATATTCTTCATTTGTTGGTTCCTAAGGATGTATAGGATTAAGCGGCATTAAGGTCTATAGGGTTATACATAGGGCTTTTAGGTCTTAAAGAAGGATTGTGCTTTAGGGCATATACTAGGTTTATGGAGTTTTAAACGCAAGGTGTGGTTAGCTTTAGAGAACAAGTCTATTTATTATATTAAAGGTCCTCGTCAATTTGTTAACATATTGTAGTAAATTTAGATGCCCAGGCCTATATAGAGGAGGAAGGGAGACGCGCAAGAGGCCAGCAAAGACAATAGCAAGGGAGAGAAAGGAGCCAAAGTAGAGCACGAAAGAGTACTGGAAAACCATCTACCGCAACACAATACTGGTTGGACCGACGCTGGAGAGACGAATGGGAGTTAAAGGTACAGAGGCAGACTTAGGTAAGGGGAACCCAAGCCATAGCATAGGTAATGCTATGGGGGGTAAATACCCAAAGGCTCTAAGAGGGCCTAACAAAGGCAGAAAATATAATGGCAACACTCTTAAGAACAGGAATAATAGGACTAAAAGATTGGCTTCACTAGGTGGGTATTCTAGTAGGTAGCCTAAGGTGCGAATATGGCTGGCTAAGACAGACACTAAAACACATAATACTGTTATGCCCCTTACGCACCGGCTAAGAAGCAATACTCTTAGCAGCTGGTATAGAAAACTATAATACACTACTCTTAATACAGAAAGGCCTTAAGGCGGCTACCCGGTGGCTTATTAGCCAAAATGTGCTAGACCAGTTCTGGGTTGCAAAGGAAATAGCAATAAAAGGCAAAGGGGTGAGTAATAGGCGCCCCCTAATAACTCTACAGGAGTAGAGTACAGTGTGTAATACTAGCGCGTCTATAGGTTTGTTACGGCAGCAGTGGTTCCCAAGGAGGTTAAAAAGTAAGGTAGTAGAGCACCACTAGTGACTCGTAGGCAACTTGCAAGCGAGCCCCAAAAGATGGGGAGATAGATCACAGGGTTTTCTTAAATAGAGTTTTCTCCCCACATGTATATAAGGAGTAGTCCGCGTGGGCCCAACAGGGATCCAAATCGGACGTTAAGCAATGAATAATAATAGTAAATTTAGATAGGTTTTTTGGTAGTTCCCTACCTACTAACTGGGCTCTAATTTTATCCGAGATAGCTCGTTAAAGGGCAGCGACTCTAGCGGCTTTATTCCAATCCAGTTTGCTAATAAGGCCTAAAATTTCTGAAAAGAAGCTAGTAAAGTCTTGGTTTTGTTGTTACAGGTTTTTAAGTTTAGTAATAGCTATGTATTTACGGCTGGTGTTATTATATATTTGTTCTAGCAAAGAGATAAAGATTTTAAAATTAATAAAGGTGCTGTTATAGAAGAATGGATCTATAGTATATATAGCGTCTTTACTTAAATAAGACATTCTATAGCTAACCTTGCTAGCTTTAGTAGGGTATTAGTTATAGTTTATTAAAAGTTTAAGATGGAGCTTGGTTACAAAGGGATATAGGTTATTTTAATTTCTATTAAATATTGGAGGATTAGGAAGCTTTTTAGATTTCATAGCGAGTATTAAATTTGTTATAGACATAGGTTAAGCTACTATTGCTAGCTTAGTATTTGCATTTAACGGGCTAGGTTTAGATATAGTTACTTTAGTCTTGTTTATAGACGTTATTGTTAGGGTCTCTAATATAAGTGCCTTAATATTATAAAGTTCTTTGCGGAGTGCTTCTATTAATTACTAATATTAGGCTTCTAGTGCAGCCCGCTGCTAAGCTAGGGCATCTGTAAAGGACTATTGTATTATGGTTAACTGTTCCCTAACTAGGGATATAATACTTATGGTTATTAAAGCGGATTTGGGTTTGTTTACTATTTTAATAATAATTGTTTTAACGCAACGTAATATAAGGGCGCGAAGAGGCTTTAAGCAATATTTAAAGAAATAATATAAATTCTATCTAAATCTAAGGGTATATAGCTCTTGTAGAGTATAAGACGTTACGTAAAGAAGAGAAAGGAATATAGGAAACTTGTAACTAAATATTTAGGGTCTTAGCAGCAGACGCGTGGGCATAAGCCTATACGGATTTTAACAGGTTTTGACCAAATTCTATTATATTAGTGGAATTTGGTGGAAACTGGTGGAAATTAATTAAGTTGGCGGAATTTGGCAGAATTTGATTGACTTAGTAGAATTTGGCAGAATTTAATTAAAGCGTCGGAATTTATCTGTCAAGTGTTTCACCGAGACATTCCTACTGTAACTGGGCTAGTCCCGTTATATATAGGATGTGCTTTAACAGATTTATTTATGGCGTCTTTTTACTGTCTAGTAATCCTAACTTACGCCTTAAGCACTATTCTTAGCCTTTACTAATCTTTACTACCCACGATATTAACAGTGTGTGACGGCGCTGGGGCGCGTCACCTAGTCAGGGGTTCGCTTAGGGCTTGGCTTGTGTATTTAGACGTGGCCTCACCACTTCTCTTGCTCCTCACCTTGATATCTTCGTAATACAGCATTCGTTCGCTTCATCTTGGAAGCATTTGTTCAAGTCTTCGTTAAGACATTTGTTCAATGGTTCGAGCCGTTACACAGTGTCCCTATATTCTATAAGCGTCTAGTATAGTTAGGGGTAAGAAGATATTTGCCTTATAGAAACCCTCTTCTTACCTTAATATGTTTAACAACCTCTATCTAAGACAGGCATTTACTGGTCTTTGTCACTTATAGCACTAGTATTAATTAGGCATTAGTACTTCTAGGAAAAGTCTTCGTCACCTACCATATATATACATTTTAGGCTAACTTGACTAATTTATACCGCAATCTGGACCTTACTATTTATAATATAGTATTAAGGGCGTTGGTTTCTGCCGATTAAGTCTTTTATGTATATAAATAGACTCCTAAGGATCGCATATTTTATGTAATAAAGACCTTATTGCTACTAACTGCACTTAACTTTTAGGTAAGTAAAAACCGCACCTCTTTATACTAAGATGGGGCTGCTAATACCTTTATCTCCCTAGATATACTAGTAGCGCCCAGTTTTTCCCTTTTAGGCTATTTAGCGATTCCAATTAAATATTCCTGTTAATTAATAAAATATCTAAAATCCTGTATGTGGCTTTAAGTTGCGAATTTACCCTTAAACTTAGTATATAGGATAGGGAAGCCTAGTATAGGGAATTGCTTAGCCGCAGTAGATTAGTAGAGGAATTTAATAGCTAAATATAGGACCTGGATTTTTTCCGCTCCTATAATGCATTTGCCAGCTAAGTCAATTTTAAGGGAAGTATTTTAATTAAATAACTTTTTAACGCTAATAAAGTGGTAAGTGAAAGACTAATTTTAAAAATTATCAATTAATATTACAATAGCGTATTTATATTATTGGTTCAAGCACTAACCATATTATAATTAAATTAACCCTTAACTCTAAAACCTGCTATACTATAATCTCTAAAGATTAGATAAAGGAGTTTAAACGTCTAAAGTAGATAGTAGAGAAGGTTTAAATAGGTGTTAACGCTACTAAGCACTTTTTAATTTTTATAGGCGTGGGTCTTATTGCGTAGTGGGTTAGAAGCTATCGCTATTAAACGTAGTGTAATAGATTAGGTGTTAAAGTTATTCTAAAAAGGATGCACTTTTTTTACAAGCTGGTAGATAGTTACTATAAGGGGATTTCTAATATATTTTTGCGCTCTTTCCCTAGGTCAAGAAAGGCCCTTTTAGTATTAGTATTACTAAGGTTTTAGCGAAGGTTTTACTGCTTTTTACAGTCTAAGTTACTGTTATAGTAAATAATCGATAAAAAGCGCGGATATTACTTTCACTGGATATAGATAGTAGGGTTTTCTAGTTATACAACTGGCTTTATCTAGGTAGAGAGGTAGTGGAAAATGCTTGGCATATATATAAGCCAAATGTTAACCTATAACTTTAGAAGTTATATTAGTTCTTAGTTAAGCGACTGACGTTTAAAGCTCTAACTAATTAACCAAATCTATTACAGATTAGATAAAGCTGATAACGACTTCTTAATGTATATATAGAGGCTTTAGAGCCACGTTTAATAAAGCAGAGTTCTTATTCTTAATCGTCCTGTTTAACACCAAATTATACCCTTAAATATTGCTTAAGACATAGTTAAAACTAAAACTAGGAAAGAAAACCAATAAAATATGTTATCTAAAAATATTCTACTTGGCTTAGCGCAGCTTATAGACAATAAGAAATATAGCAACTTAAAACTTATATACTAGGGGCTAGAGTTTAAGGTCTATAAAGTGATTATATACACCTAATCTCCTATACTTGCAGCTACCTGTAATAGAGGCTTTTAGGTAAAAGCCAATTAAATATCTAGTAGAATTGACCCTAACTAGGAACTAACTAACTGGTAGGAGGTGGTAACTAACATTATAAATATTAACGAGTTTAATTCCGGCACTGTTAAAAGAATAATTTAATTTATATATAAGAGGGATTATAATAATGGCAAGGAGAAGTAAGGATTTAATATTATAAGTATAGAAACGCTTAGCTAAGGTAAGGGATATGTTTATATACTGATCCAATTTATTTATACTTAAAGTTTAATCTATAGAATTAGAGGCAGCGTAACTCAACAACGCTAATGCCTTATTGCCATCTAAACTTAGTAGTGGCGATAATAAAGACATAACAACACGGCCAACAACGGCTAATATTACACTTCGTTACATCCATGTTAATATAATTGCCAATTATTATAATATACCACAGCTAAAAGGGCTTATAAATATAAAAATCTAATATATTTTAGGAACCAGTTAGTCCGTAGATAGGTTTTCTAATATTGCTAATAATACCTTCAACCTAATAGACGACTTAATATTATATAATATAATTACCTTAACGGCGGCCGAGCGTATTAAAGAGCTTATTAAACTTAAGGACTTTACAGAGCTGGACATTATGGGCGATTTCGCCATCAGCATTATACGGACAGTAATTACCGCATCTAAGGACATAAAGGAAAATTTTATATAGAAACTTTAAGCTGTCTAATCTTAGCTATAATAAATAGAATCACTACTTTAATTTACTAAGGCAAGGTATACTATAGTTAAGCGCAAAAGCGAAAATATTAATAACTGTTTTTATACCCTCTGCTCTGCTAGGACCTATTATAATATTAGTTGCAGCGCCGAGTTTATATATTATATTAAGGATAGTAGTTATCTATCTAACCCTAATTGCCCTTATATACTTTATTACAAAAAGTGCTAGCATTATATATAAGTAAAGATGCATAGCTTAGGAGATTAGCTCAGGTAGGAAGTTATTATATAATACTTCTCTTCCTTTCTCTATTTGGGTAAATCTAAAAAATTTAAATATATATCTTGTTTATAGTTGGTCTGTTAGATATTATATAGCAACTATATTATCCATCCCCTATTAGCCACCCATTACCTTACCCCTTACCCCTTACCCCTTACCCCTTACCCCACCCTTTATCTTATCCTTTATCTTACCTTTACCTTACCCTTACCTTACCTATTACCTCTTACCCCTTTAGACGAATTACAAAATCCTAGCTATTATATCTATTCTACTAAATACTAGAATAGGATTAGATAAAAACAAACTAAAATGAAATAAAAAGTAGTAAAGAATAATAAGATAAGCGTATAATAACTAGGAAAAGGTCCTATATATACTAAGCGCATGGTTTTAAAGATACATTTTATGCTTAAGGGTTACTTTGTAAATATTACACTTAATCTTACCCTACTATGGGAGTTTAGAGAGATATATTTATTAGAAATGCTTTATAAGAGCAGCTGGAGTGTAGAACTTATATATACGCTTACTAATTGCAAGATTTTTATTCCTAAGGTAGATAAAGCATATTTTTGGTCTTTTCTCCTTATATAAGGATAACTTTGCCCTTTTTAGCGCTTTAACAGCTTCTAAAATCTTAGCATCTTCTTTAATCTTAACTTTACTAAGGGCGACATCTATCCTAAACTATCTTTGGTAATGATTTTGCCAATATACTCTGCCTTCCTTAACATTGCAGTAATTTATAACTATATTAATGGCATTATTATATCTATGTATCTTATCTTCTAGTAATACGCTAGGAAGTGTTATAATTGCCTAAATAAGGTGTTTATATTTAACTAATCTATTATTACTAGATTCTAAGGTTGCTTTAATATCCTTACTAAATTTATCTCTAGAAAGTTGCCGCTTAATATTAATTATAGCTTAATTATTATCCTAATTCTTTTTAATATTTTCCAATAGCGCATTTCTCTAACGTTGCCTTTTATTTGTAATTTCTTGGCTAAGTTTTTAGTATTCTATACTTCCTATGGTTTTATACTTAAGGCTAAGCTTTAGCTTATTTTAAATTTTAATTAAGGTATAAATGCGCGGGTTCTTGTTTACCAATAAGGATTATTCTATTATTAGGTGCTATGGCCGCCGCGGGTTAATTAATTGGCTTATTTAGTATACCGCTTTTATTAACTTTTCTTAAGGCTCTAAGCCTTAAATAATTGCCTATATATCTACACCAATATGCTATAGAAGGTAGTGCTTTAGGAATGTTTAAGCGTTAGCGTACTACATTATTAGGTTCTAAAGGGCGTTACTTATATTACTTAGGTAGTATAGGCGTTAGAAAGGTTTTAGTAGAACTAGCTCTATATAATAGAACTTACTATTCTTATTAAATGCCTTACCTACACTATAACGGAGACTATATAGGCGCGTAACCTACTAAAATCCTATAATTGCGCCAAGGTCCTTAATCTAGGGCAAAAGAGTTAAGTATAGTAAAGGCTAGTTAAGTGAGACCTTATGGCCATAGGGGGTTTTAATTAATCGCTAAAATATAGGGATATTATCTAGGTTTGAACGGAGTGGTAGCGGCAACTTATTATACCTAGGCTTAATATATAGCTTGCTAAGCTGCTCTATAGATATTAGATTAGGGGGTATAAAAGCTTAGTTAGTAAAGAGAAGGCCTAGGAGAAAGATATAAGGGCTAAGAATAAGTAAAGGGTTAAAGATAATCTTAGGAATTAGGAAAGTATTACTAGTTCTCTATAAGTATAAGGTAAAAGGAATAGGGTAGAAAGAGAATATACGCTTCTTTTATACTAAGATATTCCTTAGTAAATTTAAATATAAACTTAAGTATAATCTTATAAGGCCTGCCTTCTAGGTTATAAATAAGTGTAACTATTATATATTGGTAGCATAGATTAAAAAGAGCTTTAGGTTGGCTTGCAGTATAAAAGCCTAGCTATAGTAAGAAATGGACTTGCATCTAATGCTATCTAACTGCATATCTCTTCCTTATTGTGACTAAGTTAGTCTTAAGAACTAGGGTAAGATCCTCTGCGTCTATAATAGTCTTTTCTTACTTTTTTTTGCTTAAGCTATATTTCTTTACCAGTTTCTAAAGTACCTAAGAAAGATATCTTAGATCTGCTTTACCTTACTAGGTTAAAGGGTTAACTGGAAACGTAATTACCTTATATATTTAGCAGTTTAGTTTACTAGGAATTTTCCTACTAGTCGCTTTCTTATATACAAGGCGATAGTACTTCTAGTATAAGCTAAGCGAGCTAAAAGCCTTTGTCCTACACTATTTCCTACCCTCTTTCCCTTATTTCTAATTTAGAAACTAGTTAAAGAAGCTATAAAGGAGCTAAAGCAAGAGGACTTGGTATATTTTCTTGGGGTTTTTCCCTATATAGGTGCAGTATCTAGAAATTATTAGCTCTCTACTAAGTTAGGCCTAAGAGGAAGCTGCTAAATAGGTTATTACTTACTAATACTAGTGCTCTTTAATGCGGTTAAGGAGATTTTTACTACTATTGGCATAGTCCTATGTCGTAAAATTAGATTCCTTAAACTTTTCTAACTGTTTAAAGGTAGTATTCTAGTGGATGGTCTTAATCCTTATAAAGCCATGCTTAAGCGGGCGCTTTATAAGCATTATTAGATCTAACAATGCTATTAGCGTTATAGTTAATGCCACTATTGGTGTTGCAGTTGGCGTTACTACCGGCATTACTGTCAGTATTATTGTTAAAGATGGTTGGTTCTATCCTGTAGCTGTCACCATCGCTATCCATGCCCATATACTTATTGTTAGTAACGCTGGACAATAAGCTACGATCTAATAATTAAGTGCGCCGTATTCTAGGGAGCTAGAAGAGAACTTAGGGTAATAATAGTGGGAAGGATATAAAGAGTAATATGGGGTTAAGGAGATGGGAGGGTAGAGAATAAGAGAAACGGGGCCTGGATTAAATGGATTAGAGGTGGGAGCTATAGAGTATATATAGCTTTAGCGCCAGGCGCATGGAAGGATTATAGTCTGCCTATTAAAAAGTAAGAGGCATAGGGCGGTAAGTAAGAGGCTTAATATTAGACTGGTAAGCAAGAGGCTTAGGGCGGCAGGGAGTTTTAGTGACGCGACCTCTAAAAACGGCGACAGAACCCTCCAAAACCGGCAGTCAGATCTCTATTTTCCGTTTTAATAAAGTAAAAGTAAGATTTAAGTCTAGGTGGAAAAGGTGCTAAAAAGGGCAAAGGCTTCTAGCTTTTAGTGGCGCAGCTTTAACCAAGCTAAGTAATTAGCATTAACCTATAGTTGTTTTACTAAGGACCTACTTTAGTGTCTAGCTTTACCTTTATTATAATGCTGTAATATAATACTACCTAATATATCCGCGGCTTGTAGTAGCTATAACCTATATAATCTATAGCTAGGCAGTTCTTAGCGCAGTCCTATGGCTATTTATAGCTGTACTAACAGGGATTAAATTATTAATTCTATAACTTAAGGTATTTAGGGCTAATAGTATACAGCCTATTTTAGGGAGAGGATATCTATATAATTAAGTAGGGTTGTTAGCTAAAATATAATAAGATATAAGGTAACTAAGAGCTGTCTAGTAATATAGGGGAGCTTATAGCGGCGAGGGACTAAGCACTGTTACTTTAGGAAGGACTCTCCTAAAAAAATAAAGTAGGTAGTATTGCTAATATGGCAATTCCTATAGATCCTGTCAATTGGTAGCTATAGGTTATAGCTCCCTAGAGGTAAAGAAATGACCTAAATAGGAGGGGGGAAAGCTTTAAATATTGTAAATGCTTATATGCGTAAGTGGGACAAGTCTCTTAAGGTTAGGCTATAAAAAGGACAAATGGCTATTATTACTTTAGCGGCAAGAATAGAAAGAGCCGTTTTATCTATTACTATAAAGAGAGTATAAGGGAGGAAGTCATTAGAGAGCCTAAGAGGCGCTGCGCTACTATTAGTCTAAGACACGGAAATTAAGGGAAGTAGTAGGGCTTATATGTGCGTGGATGCTAATAGGGGAGTAAAATGGCTTAGGGGCGGAGCGAGGAAGCTTAGCTAAGGCGATAATATTTAATAAGGAGATGCGCGGCGTTAGGGAGGAGAGAGAAAATAGAGAAGAGAGAGTAAAACGGCGAGTAGAGGACGCTTTTATATAAAGAGGTTAAAGTATGGGCTAGGATAAAGCGACGGGCTAGCAAGCGAGGGCGCGTTACCTATAAAGGAAACCTCTATTTTCTAATGCAGTTCCACTTTTATAGATATAACTAATATAATCTACTATAGTTCTATAAGTATTAAAGAGGATAAAGATTTTAATTTTAATTATATTATATTAGATATATTATTGTTTAGAACTAGTATATACCTATATTTATAATTATAAAGTATATAAAGTATATAATTAAAATCTTACTTATAATCTATTACCTATATTTACTCTAGTATATTATATTCTAAATTCTACTAAGTTTTATAAAGCTAGTATCTTTTAGTTTCCTCTATTATAATATTAAATAATAGTTAGGTTTTACTATCTCCTAGGCCCATTTTACTATTAGGTAAGATTTTTTAAATATATCCTTAATATATCTAGCTTATAGGCTAACTATATCTAGGATATAAGAGTAGCTTATTATTTTTATTTTATATAACTGTCACTTAATAAGCCTAATTAAATATCTATAAATAAAAAGCCTAAGTCCTATATATAGAAGTTAAAGTAAAAGCAACTAAACTATAAAATTAGAATAAGAACTTAGTTAATATAAATTTTTATATTTATAAGTATAAGGAGTAGAGGTTATATTAAGGTAACTACCTAGATATAAAGATATTATAATATCTAAGAGAAAGCCTAACCTAAATGCTCTACGCTATACTCTATATTTAATACTATACTTAATGTTTAGTAGAACTAGGATAGACCTAGAATAGATCTAGGGTAGATCTACACTATATCCAATATATAACCTATATTAGCTAGTTATTATAGCTCTTAAGTATATTAAATAACTTCTTACCCTTAACGTTATCTATAATATTTAGTAGTATTAGATTTAGTAAAATAGAGTTCTATTTTAGTTAGATTATAGTTAAGTTATAGTTATAACTACTTAGACTTACCTTACTATCTTTTTTTAGTAGAACTTTAGAGCAGAATATAATACGTATAGTAACTTAGTCCTCTATATAATATAGTTAGATCTATAATATATAGAGATATACTAAAGTAGCCTAACGTTTTCTATGACCTTTAGTAGTTAAAAGCGTTGGTATAGTAGGGAAAACTAAATTATATTAGGAATGTATCCTAAATAAAAGAGTAATAGTTTATATAATTATAAATTCTAGCCTTTCTTACTACCTTACTAATAAGATATATAATATCTAGTTCCTTTTCCATATAAATAGCTTAATAAA
>Ga0307507_10000697_pt1 | contig 73602 bp, 35 predicted proteins | sample 7_EM_MG_FD_207223 | JGI IMG/M metagenome (GOLD analysis project Ga0307507, IMG submission 207223) | Populus trichocarpa ectomycorrhiza microbial communities from riparian zone in the Pacific Northwest, United States - 7_EM | ecosystem: Host-associated > Plants > Roots > Unclassified | place... | reverse complement strand
GCGGGGAGACGGATCACGGGGTTTTCTCAAATAGAGTTTTCTCCCCACATGTATATAAGGAGTAGTCCGCGTGGGCCCAACAGGGATCCGAATCGGACGTTAAGCAATGAATAATAATAATAATAAATACTACGGTAAACTTGCTAATAGGCTAGGTATATAGGTAAATATAATAATAAGATCTAGCTATAGAGTAAGTACCTAATAGATTAACACTAATTATATTCTAATATTTACTATAAAAAGAGAAGCTATCTAAGGTAGGGATTGTAGTCCTTTAAATATATAACCTAACCCCTAAGAAATATACTTGGTATATTAGTATATTAGTATATTAGTACGTTAGTACGTTATATTTCTATATTCCTATATTCTTACACTTTAAACTATAGTGTGTAACTTATTATATAACTTAGCTACCTTTTATTTTATAGTTTAACTAGTTCTAGCGCCTTCTACGTTTTTACTACTAATTTGTTTATATCCTCCCTAAGTAGTTATACTACTAATATAAGGTCCGTAATATTAATCCTATTTATACTTAGTCTATATTTATAAGGCAAGGATGTGGATAGGGAGTCTAATAATAGAATAATAAGGTATATTGTATAGACAGACGAATCCTTAAGGGAAAAGGAGGAGTCTGTATGCGAGGTAAGGAAGGGTTTTCCCTAGGTATGTGCAGCGTACGTGCCTTACGGGCGAGTCGCCCCTAGGTCGCTTTAGGGTCGCCTATACCTTGCGGCTATATAACTATCTACTTAGGTTTCACCTAATAATGCCCCCCCCTTTAAAAAGGATTGTTCCCAATCCTTTATATGCTTAAGCCTTAATAAAACCCTATAAAAACCTTAATAAGGGAAAAAAAATTAGAGGGGAAAGAGCGTCTTAATTTTATGCATAAAGAGATAGGTGGTATATATGCGCGGCGCAAGGATGTTAAGAAACTTTGACCGCTGGTTAAAGTTGTTTAATTAGTTAGATTTGCCTTACTAAGACTCCTCCGCATTTAACTAAGCTAATAGTGATTTTCTATTTTTAGGATAGAAAATCCTAATTAGTCTGTTTAGGGCTTACTTAAATTTAGTAGACTATTAAAAATATTCTAAAATATTGCTTGTATAGGCAGGTCGCTAGTACCTTATAGGTAGGTTATAGGTTATTTATATGCATTCAGACTTATAGGTGGTAAGGTAGTATACCTATTAAATTTACTACTAACCCTATACTTTGGCCTTGCGCTATACCGGCATAGCGCCATATATACTTTATAGGTGGGTTATAGGTTACTTATATACGGCCAGATTTATAGACAGCAAGACTATATACCTATTAAATCCGCCGCTAACCTATACTTTAGCCTTATACGTTATCTGTATAGTATATAAGTTGTTAGTATAGGTTACTACTAGTAGGTTATTAGTAGGTCTTAAACCCCAGTTAAGTAAACCTATTCTCTAATATAATAATCTGCTAAGCTAGTATAGAGTAATAGACTAGGTCTAAAAAGGGTGCTTTCTAAATTAAGCTTTATCAGTATACACTATAGCTTCGCCTATAAGTCGCCTATAAGTTGCTAGTATAGCCAGGTTACGTTAGAATGTAGTCTATATAGGATATTAATAAATTACGCTTTACCCCATATATATGCCGCAGTTCTTATTATAAGCGTTACTTATTCTTTAATCCCTTAGGACATCCTCTGCTCTACTTTAGTATAGGTTATATTTTAGTAGCGGCGCTTGCTTTTCGCCTACGCTTTAGCTACGAGGCTAGGGTATTCCGCTTATGATACTTATCTAATAGTTATTAACAATTCTTAAGTTCTATCTTGTATTTCTATTTATTATACTTATTTGGCCATCTTAGCCATTTAATAAGGTACTATAATTGTCTAACACAATCCTAGTAGATAATAATTACTTTTACTTCCTAGCTGCCTTCCTTAAGCTCTTCCACTACTAGAGGTTAAAACCTAGGGCGTGACCTATAAGGCTCTAGTAAGGAGACATAAAAGACTAAGTGGAGCTATACTATAGCAGGTAGGGGTTCTAGCTTATATATTTACTACCCTACGCGCTCTAGAATCTAAAATAGTTATATAAACTTACTATTAAGTTTTTTATAAAGGCGTTTTGTGCAGATGTTCTTAGAAAAAAGTAGGACTTGTTTACTAATAGTAAAATGCTTAGCCAGATAGTAACAATTATAGTATTTTGCCTAAAGCTGTTAGACATACATTATTAACGCCGCCGCTGCCTTATATATAAGGCATAGGCGTTATAAATACGTCTCTACAAGTTTAACATTTGTTAACTTAGACCCCTCCCTACCTTACTAGGCGTCTTAGACGCCATCCAGAACTCCATCTAGGACGTTTGGTAGCCAACTATAGGCAAGCTTAATAGGGGAACACTTTATTATAGTATAGACCTTAGAGTTATAGGTGAAAGCTGCTTTATTAAGTAGGGAGGCCTAATTAGACTATTCCCAGTTTATAAATATATATAGGTATACCTCAAGCTCTTAGTTTTGGCGTTCCATCTAACTAACTATCTATAGGTAGAATGCAGTACTAAGCTTACACTAAACGCAGAAATAGTAACATATGGTACTTTAGTACTCGCTTATAAACACGCTACCCCTATTAGAGATAATATTATTTAGGGGCCCTATTTATACAAAGACTCTAAATAAGAGTTCTATAAGTTGCGTAGCATCAATTATCTTATACACTAGATAGTAGCGCACTAGCTTTATAAAACGGTCTATAAGGATAAGGACGGAGTTATACTCTACGCCATTAGGAGTCTTAGACTTAGGGAGATTCATAATAAAGTTAAGTAAATAATGTTACTAGGCTTAGGTAGGGACCTAAAAAGGCTGCAGCTTACTATAGGGTTTATAGCGGCGCGATTTATAGTGTTAGTAGGTATTATAATTATTTATGTATTCGCGGGGATCTTTAGTAAGACCGTTCTAAGTATACTTCCATACAATTACCTTATAGGTACGGTTAAATCTATAGTAGCCACCTATAGGATTATTATAATTCCGCTTAAGGATCTCCTATTATAGTAGTATGCAATTTAGTACCTAGACCTTATTATTTTACCTTAGGAGTCCTTAATTATTAAAGATATAGTCCTTATTACTAGCAGGAACTTATCCTTAGGTTAACTAATTATATATAGAGTGTATAAAGGCGTCCCTTTTTTATACTCTATAAATAAAATTAACTAGTGACTTAGGGGGGTGTTCTATAAACGCTATTTTGGCTAAGGCAGCTACTACTACCTTTTGCCGTGGCATAAAACTCTACGTAAAGTCGGTACTAGTAAAGTAACATATAATACGCAGGTAACTCACTAGGTTATTATAGGGGACCATTACCTAGGCTAAGGGATCTTCCCTAGGGTTAAACGCTATTAGGCCGGTTAAGGAGGTTTTAAAAAGAATAGTAGGACACCCTAGTCTACCGGCGCTATATTCACAATGGTTGCTTATATACTATACGCATACTACTTACTAGTTTAGTATAGTAGCACTAGGGCCGCCTATAAGGCCTATAACCTATAATTTTTACTATAATGTAGGCAGTATGGCATTAAGGACTATCCTCTTACTGCTATCTTTAAAGCCTTTAGCATAATCTAAACGCTAGGATAGTGTATTAACGGGATTTACTTTACCTAGCTTATATTTAATCTTAAAATCGAACTTAGCCAGTTCCTTAATATACTAGGCCTAGTAAGTAGATAAGCTCTTTATAGTTATAAAGTACCTAAGATTATTATAATTGTAGAGCATACGCGTTACATATGCAGTATACTTAAGGTAGTAGTACCACATCTTAAAGCATTGCACTATAGCAAGTAGTTCTTTATTATGCATATTATACTATACTTCTAGGCTAGTAAGCTTCTAACTATAATAAGCAATTAGGTACTAGTAGAGTTAATCTCCCTATCTAAAAGGCTGTAGAAGTATACCGCTATAGGCATAATTAAAAGCGTTAGTAACTACCATTAGGGGTAGATTAGGGTTAAAGTAGCAAAGTAGAGGAGTTTATATAAACGCAGCGCGTAGCTTACAAAACACCTACTAAGTATTATTAGGCTAGGACTAAGGTTAATACTATTTAGTGGGCCCTTTTTTGCACTTCTACTTCTTCTTCTCCCTATCTAATATTAGGTCGTAATATACCTATATAAGATATATATATAGGGGGTATGCGGTATCCAAGTAGTTCTAGATAAATTGCCTATAGAAGTTGGAAAAGCTAAGGAAGACCTAAATGTCCCTATAGGACTTAGGCTTAGGCTATTCCTTAATAGCTTTTACATAGGTAAGATCTATTATAATACCCTTAGGTATAATAATAAAGCCTAGAAACTCGACATTCTTAGTATAAAAAATGCATTTTAACAGTTTGGCGTAGAGGCCTTAAGCATAAAGCTATTGCAGTACTTACTTAACGTACTCAACGTGCTTATCCTTATTATTTAAGTAGATAAGAATATTATCTAGGTAAACTATATAGATGGTATCTACTAGGGTCCCTAAAGCCTTTTAAATATAGCTCTAAAAAGTTATAGGGGTGTTAGTAAAACTAAAGGGCATTACTAGGTACTTAAAGCGACCATAGCGTATCTTAAATACAGTCTTCCATTTATCTCCCTTTTTAATATAAATCCTATAGTACGCATTACAAAAATCTAGCTTTGTAAATATCTTTATATAGCTAAGCCTATTAAAGAGTTCGCTAACTAGCGGTAGGGGATACCAGTTCTTAATTATAATCTTATTGAGGCGTCTATAGTTAATATATAGCCGCATTATACCTTCTACTTTTAGTATAAAGAGGATAGGCGCTCTAGTAGGCGACTTGCTAGGCCTAATCTAGCTCTTCTTAAAAGCACTCTCTAAGTACTCCTGTAAGATCAACAGCTCTTTTTATAAGAGGTTGTAGATAGGTATCTATAGTGGCGTCTTGCCTTTTTTTAAGTTAATTATATAGTTATATTTAGAGTTCTAAGGTAGTATACTTGCTAGCTTATTAGAGAAAATATTAATATCCTCTTTATATACATCTAGTAGGCCGGGGTCTATAGAGGTTAAGGCAACTATTATATAGTAATATACTTCTAGGAGCCAGTAAAGAGAAGGGTATAGCCAATATACATTTTATAGGTGTGCTTATACTAAAAGTACATATAGCTCTGCTATAGTATACTTAATAGTTTTAGGGTTTTAATTACCTCCCCCCTAAGTTAAGGCGATCTATACCAATACTAGAGGGTCTCTATAGGTACTTGCTGCTAGTAATAACAGGTCCTCTATTATATTTATAATTAGTATCTCTATGTCTAAAGGGTTTATATAGGTACTTACTACCAGTAACAACAGGTCCTCTATTATATTTATAACTAGTATAAAGAAGTCTTCTAGCTATAGTAAGTAGACTATTTTGCCAGCCTTAATATCTGCTAAAAGTATATTAAGGGTGACTATCTAGAGGCGTCTAGGGTCTAACGTACCCTAAATAAATTATCTAGAATAAAAGCTAATTAATAGATCTGCTTCTACAAGCCAATCCCATCTAAGAACTATATTATAACTATTAAATAAGCCACCCTAAAAGGTCTAGGGGCTAATAGTGCGAGGGGTACCCTAGGAGTTACTAGTGGTGACTATTAGATTATAGGTATCCCAGATTATTATCTAGTTGCTATTAAGAAAACATACAATAGGTTTATATAAATATAGCACGTAGCTTATAGGCAGGTTAAACCTATAGACAATATCTTAGTTAATAAGGTTAATTTGGCACCTATTGTTATATAAGTAATATAGGCAAACTTTACCCTAGGGCGTATCCATCGCAATATATACCATAATACATTTCTTCTCTCCCTCTATATTAGGCCCTGGTTATAGTTAAAAGAGATACACTACTAGGGCTTTAGGTTTTCTAAAAGCTAGCCTAACTTATCTTTACTGGCTTGCTTCTAGTATTCTTTACGGTGGTTACCTATAGGTCTCTTTTAACTTGTGTATATACTACTAGCGTCTAAGGGGTCCTCTAAGCCATTTAGCTTTTAAGTAGTCTCCCTAAGAGTTTTCTTAGAAAAGCGTCGCCCTTTTTAGGTTCTATTCCCTAAACCTAACTCTATAAAGCCTATGCTATAACCGCGCTTTAAGTATAAGGATTTACTGCTGCTAACTATATAATCTTTTGCAAGCTTTATAGTGTTAAGCAGTTACTCTATACAGTGGATTTTAGTAAAGAGGTCCTCTACAGTTCTCACCTATTTAATAAAGTTTTAGTGGAAGAGCTCTACTTATAATTAGGCTGGGAGGTATAAGAACTAAAAGTCTATTTATTGCTTAGGGTTAATAAAAGGGGTATATAAAAAACGGTCCTCTAAGCTATATATATGGGCTAGGAGGACATCAAACCTCTAATTCTCCTTTATAATAGCTATATAGTACATAGTAGCATTATTAAAGCGTCTTACTATAGGGTTTCTAATCTGGTCTTAGACTATAGTCTTAAACTTATCCTATAGTAAGGGACCTTTATCTTTAGTGCCTAATCAGTAATAAACTAGTTAGGTAATTATCTTCTCTTTTATAAGACCTTTAATAGCCTAGCGCATGCGTTGCTTATAGTTATAGTTAGCGTTATTAACCTCAAATCAGTTCTTAACTGCGGCAATCTAACAGTTAAAATGCTGTTAAGTTATACCGCTAATATTAAGTGGTGACTTCTTAACTAGGGCGTTAAGATTCATTCGGCGTATACATTCGCTATATAACTTATACTCTTCACTAAAGAGGCAATAGGAGGGCTTTATTAAATTAATAATGCTCTATAAGTTAGCTATTTTCTTAGCCAGCTTATCTAGCTCCTTTATATTAGCAGTATTTAGTAGGATACTAGTAATCTTATTAAGCTCCTGTTGAGCCTAGGTATATAAATTAAACTAGTCTCTAGCGTTTATAGATAGCTGCTTATTTTAAGGTTTAGAAGGTGGCTTAGATTCTACTAGTGTATTTCTAGCAGTTTTGTCTATACTAGATCCTAAGGCATTTGGCAGTCATATCATTAGTGTATTACCATTAGGTATAGGCGTTGGTTTTCTTTTTAAAGGCATTATAGAAAAATTAAACCAGCTATCCTCCTAAGGGGATTAGTAAGGATTTAAATATAAGGTAAGGATGTAGATAGGGAGTCCAATAATAGAATAATAGGGTATATTGTATAGATAGATAAATCCTTAAGGGAAAAGGAGGAGTCTATGTGCGAGGTAAGGAAGGGTTTTCCCTAGGCATATATAGCGCATATGCCTTACGGGCGAGTCACCCCTAGGTCGCCCTAGGATCGCCTATACCTTACGGCTATATAACTATCTACTTAGGTTTTACCTAACAATATTTAGCTAATACTTTATTTATTTATTTCTCTCAATATACTATAGATATATATTTTCTAGGTATTCCCACTACTATTATCTATTTAGGTATTTTTTATATAGAATCTTCCTGGTTAAAGTATTAGGCTATTTAACTCCTAAACTTCTACTAGATACTAGCTATATATATATTTAGCATTTTTATACTTTATTTTATTTAGTACCTACTATATCTTAATTAGGTACTTTTTTTATACCCTTAGTATTCTATATATAATTTATACTAATATATCCTAATTAGGCACTTCTTTTTTTTTACCTTTAGTATTCTATATATAATCTATACTAATATATAATATGCTAGGTACTTTAGGTTAACTCTTGGCTTATTACCTTTTATAAGTTTAAACCTCAAATATATTAATTTAGGTATTGTCTTATCTTTAGCCAGTACTAAAATACGCTAACTACTTCTCTAGTCCTCTATTTACTCCTTTAATATAACTTATATCTCTCTCTAAAATTACTTAGTCTTACTAGATTACTTATTTATTTAACTATAAGTAAAAGCTTTTCTAATTGTCGTCCTTACGCTATCTATACTACTTTTAATATAATTTACTAAGTGTATATAATCTATCTATAAGGAAATATCGCTTTATTACTACTTTATAATAGCCCTTTATATAATATTCTTTAACCCTAATTAGAGTTACTAGATTTTCTTCTTATTCTAGTTCCTTTAACTATTTAGCTCTTAGTATACCTACTCTTAACTTATTAATAGCCTTTTATATAGATGCTCTATCCCTTAAGTAACTTAGTATACTAAGCCCTTAGTACTCTTTTTATTCTTACTACGCTATAACTTATACTTTAAAATCTATCTAGTTTTCTCCTAATTTACGTCTAGTAAGTAGATCCTTAAAATCCTCGAATTTTTAATTATAGTATTGACTTTTTGGCCCTTAAGCTAAATACCTTATTTACCTATTATAGGTATCATTATTCGCTCTTTAAAGTTTTAATTCCCTTAAAATCTTAGTCCCTTACTTAGATGCTTATTAGCTTTATTAGCTTTCTTTTCTACCTAGTGGCCTAGCTCTTTAGCTATATCTCCTAACGTAGTTTATAAACAAGCTGGCACCCTAAGCGAGCTACCCTTAAAACCCTACCAAAAATTAGAAAATTGACACCTTAATATCTTAAAAACCACTTAATAATAATTTTTAATGATTTAGATTTAGACTTTTATATATACTTTATAGCTACTATTAAAGTCATATAGTAAATAGCCTAGTGGTTTTTAAGATATAGTAAAGTAGGGGCTAAAATAAGGCTAAAATGCTATATCTTAAAAACCACTAAGCTATTTACTATATAACTTTAATAGTAGCTATAAAGTATATATAAAAGTCTAAATCTAAATCATTAAAAATTATTATTAAGTGGTTGTTAATATATTAGGGCATTAATTTTCCAATTTTTAGTGGGTTTTTAAGGGTGCTAGCTCGCTTAGGGTGCTAGCTCGCTTAGGGTGCTAGTTTACTTATAAACTACATTATCCCTATAGGGTTTAATCTATCCTTATAGATAACTAGCTTGCGTTTTTATCCTTTTTTTAAAGTCTTAAACCGCTCTTATCTCGTCTTAAGAGTCCTAAGTCTTTGGCCTTTTACCTTTATTAATGTTATGGGACACCTCCGTGACACCTTATACACGTCCACCTGTTTCCACCGTCTTGACCTCCATGTTAACGACTTAGTTAATTAAGGCACATAATGGCAATCTAAGGCAATCTGCCGTCCTTTACTATATTCCGCTATATTCTGCCAAGTTCCACTAGGACTATAACCCAAAGCCTATTCCGCCCCGTGTATGTATTAACTAAGTAACTAAGTTAACGATATATATACCCCTTTCCTCCCATTTCCTTACCTTCTTTCCTTATATAACGTCTTAACATTATTACACAGTTTATATATATAGCTTAATAATATCTACTTTGCTATATATTATCGTCACTTATACTTACTCTGTGACACTATATTGCGTTAAAAACCTATACTCCGCCCCACCCCGCTCCATCTAAAATGCAGAACGACCTCAAAGCCCCTATAACGGCCGCTAATATTATATCCGCACTCTAAGAACAATTGGCAAATATACAGAAGTCTTTTATAGACACCCTTACACAGAACCAGGCCTCTATAGCTAAATAATAAGCCGAACAAGAAGTATGACACTAGAAATTAATTAAAGCACTTTAAGAAGAAGTCCGCACCCTTAAGGCACTTGCGTTAGGGCCCTAAGACTAAATACTAGCCTAAGAGGCTGCTAACACGCCACCTATAGATAAGATAAAAATAACCGAATCTGGACCTAGCTTATTAGGTACAAACCTTAAGCTAGCTGTGGATGTTTATTCTGTAAATCCGTCTACTGCACCGCAATAATCTGAAAAACTACTAGACCCCCTAGTATTTACCGGTAAACAATAAGAGCTTTAATTATTCTTAAGCCGACTTAAGAATAAGCTAACTAGTAATACTAATCGTTACCTAATTAAAGCTAATCGACTCTACTACGCCCTAAGTTGACTAGGAGGAGATATAGCTGACCTTATTAAACCTCTTTAGCCGAACTCAGTACAGAGCCTAGTTATACTTCTTAAAGCTATATATAGTGACCCGAACCGCCAAGCTACCGCTTAAAGGAAGATAAATTATATAACTTAAAAAAAGAAAAGCTTCCTAGTATACTCTCCAAATTCAATCGCTACGTAAAGGAAATAGGCTAGAACAACTCCGTACTAGTTAATAGCCTTATTAAATCCCTAAGCCCTAAACTAAAAACCTCCCTAATAGGTATAGACCTACCAGGAGCCCTTAACGCCTACGCAGACGTTATTAATAAATAGTACAATAATATACTACACCTAACACCTAAGCCTACTCCCTAATATAATATAACAACTCCGCAAATATCTACTAAGTTATTGTCTCGGCCTAAGCATCCTAACGCCATAGACATTGATATAGGGACCCTAGGATACGCTCCACTAGGGTCCCCTAAATAAGAATAACGTATTAAGCTAGGCCTTTGCTTTAAATGCGGAAGTAAGGACTATATCTTAAGATACTGCTCCGTTCCTATGCCCTAATATAACGTATAAACGGCTAACACTAATAACCGTTTACTATATTAATCCTCTAGTTACTACCCCCAATCTTTACCTGGTTCCAGCCCTATATCTAGTAAGTACCACTTATAAGGATAAAGTTATAACCAATATTTTGTAGGAACCCCTTCCCGCTTACCACTAAAAGGTATATCCTGGAGTTAAGTTACTCTCTGGGATAGCTATATTACAGGATCTTATTAAATGCATTAGATATTACAAACCCCAACTCTTAGGATTATAGTATAACCGTTAACTGCCGTCTTTGGTAAAAAGGTTAATAGGCTAACGCTTAAGTCCTAATTAATATAGGAGCTAGCGGTATATGATTTATTAATAAGATTTTTGTGTAAGATAATAGGTTTACCCTAACACCCCTTAATCAGCATATTAATGTATTTGGATTTAATGGTAAACGTACTGTTTTGGGCTATATTACTTATATAGCGGCCCTAAGACTCTAATACCTAAACTATGAAGAATTAGTTAAGCTTTTTATAACTACCCTAGGTTACCTAGTAATCCTTAAATAATCCTAGATAAAGCTATATAAGGTAACTATTAATTAGGACAACCTTAAGCTTCTATTTACCGCCTTCTATTGCAAGCAGAAGTGCCTTATAACTTACTGCTTAGACCCTAAACCAAAATCTAAAAAATCTACCAGGATCTACCAGTCTAAAATTTCTACTAACGTCTACCCTATACCTAAAAAGTCCACCCAATTCCACTAACCTAAGAATTCCACCAGATTCTATTAATATAAGAATTCCACCAACGTCTACCAAGAACCTGAAAATTGCACTGAACTATATAAACCGACCCTAACTACTGTACCGCTCCAAACCAAGTAGAAGCCTAAGCTTAAGCTTAATATATAAAAATACTAGAAGAACTAGCATTCTACTATAAAAAGGATACCTAAAGAACCTAAACCTAAATTTAATACTAACTTTATACCTAACACCGAACCTAAAACCATATAAGAAACTAAGGATAACCTAAGCTCGCTTAACACCTTAAATATCCATATAATTAGAGCTACCCTACTAGCATAACTCGCTAGGAAACCTAAATATACGATCTTCGCCGTTATAATGGCCAGTATTAAAAAGGCCCTAGTATTAAAGAAGCACACTAACCCCGCTATAAAGGTACTAGTAGAGTACTATAACTATCTAGATATATTCTTATAAAAGGAAGCTAATAAGCTACTAGAACGCCGTCTATATAATTATAAGATTATAATTAAAGAAGGAAAACATCCTGGATTTAGACCTCTACATAGAATGTCCTAAAACAAACTCTAGGTACTATAGAAGTACTTAGACGAATATCTAGATAAAGAATTTATTAGAGCAAGTTCTTTACCTATAGCCGTACTAGTAATCTTTGTTAAGAAACCTAGCGGTGGTCTATACTTTTACATAGACTACTAAGCTCTTAATGCTGTTACTGTTAAGAACCAATACCCAACCTTGTTAATTTAAGAGACACTAAACTAATTAAGTAAGGCTCGCTTCTACACAAAGCTTAATATTATTTACGCATTTAACCGCCTCCGTATCACAAAAGGAGACAAATGGCTTACTATATTTTGTACTTAATACGGACTATTTAAGTACTTAGTAATGCCATTTGGCCTTGCAAATGCCCTAAGTTTATTTTAATACTTTATAAATAATACCCTGCGCCTATACCTAGACGTCTTTTATACTGCTTATATTGACGACATCTTGATATATAGTAATAATTTGGCCGAATACTAGAAACACATTAAACTAGTCCTATAAGCCTTACGTGGAGCCGGCCTATAATTAGATATAGATAAATGCAAGTTTTATAAAACGGAAGTCCTATACCTTGGACTTATTATTTCTATAGACGGCGTATAAATAGACCCTAAAAAAGTTAAAGTAATTATAAACTAGTAAGAACCTAAGAACATTAAAGATGTAAGGGCCTTTATAGGCTTCACCAATTTCTACTAATGGTTTATTAATAACTTCTCCGCCCTAGTTTTACCCCTTATGGCTTTAACCTAAAAAGATAAAGCCTTTATCTTTAATAAGGAATATAAGAAGGCCTTTGCCTATCTAAAAGTCATATTTACCACCACACCCGTACTCTAATACTTTGACCTAAACCAAAAGAGTGTTATAGAAGCTGACTCATCCAACTACATCACTAGAGGCATTCTGTCTTAGTATAATAAGAAAGGAGTACTGCACCTTATAGCATACTTTTTAAAACGACTCAGTCCAGCCAAATGTAACTATAAGATTTATAATAAGGAATTATTAGCCATTATTAAATGTTTTAAACAATGGCGACCTAAACTAGAAGGCGCAGGATTTCTAATTAAGGTCCTTAGCGACTATAAGAATCTGTAGTACTTTACAACCATAAAACAGCTAAGTTATTATTAAGCCCACTAGTTAGAATATCTGTTTTATTTTTAATTCTTAATTACGTACCACCTAGGCGTTTAAGACTAGAAACCTAATACCCTAACCTAACGTTTGCAAGACGCACCAGCTTAAGAAGAAGCGCGCTCTCACTATAAGCAGACCCTACTCCGCCCTAAGCTATTTAAACCCCCTGCTAAAGATCTCACGGTACACGTCCTTAAAATAACCGATTAATTAATTAAACAGATTATAGTTAATAAATCCTTAAATAATAAGTTTATCCAAGAGATGCTTAAACTAATTTAAGATGGCGTTAAACGCTCTAAAAAGATTTCCCCAAGTAAATATAAAGCCTATAGAGACTGCTTGTACTACTAAAACCGCCTAGTAGTACCTAACCATAACGAACTTAAGCTTAAGCTTCTTAAACATATATATAATCTACCAGTAGCTGGTTACCTAGGCTAAGGAAAAACCCTAGAACTACTCTAACGGGAATACCATTGGCTAAATATATATAATATAGTACGGAGGTACGTCTCTAGCTGCCATACCTACTGACGAGCTAAAGCTTTATACAATATATATAACGGTTTTCTAAAGCCACTGCCTATTCCGGACCGAAGATAGAAGGATATCTTAATTAACTTTGTTATTAATCTCCCCGTAAGTAAAGGCTATATAAACATTATAGTAGTTATAGACTAACTATCCAAGATGAAATACCTAATCGCCTACCCTAATATGTTAGCACCTGCTATTGCCTAACTATTCCTAGATTATGTATAGAAACTCTACAGACTCCCTAAAACAATTATCTCCAATAGAGGCTGCCAGTTTATCTCTATAATCTGGAAAAAACTAACTACCTAACTCCATATTAAAGCACTGTTGTCTACAGCATACCACCTAGAAACGGATGGTTAAACGGAACATGTAAATGCTATTATGGAATAATATATTTGGATATATACGTTGTATCTACAGGACGACTAAATGGACTGGCTTATATTTGCTAAGTTTACTGCAAATAACTCCGTTTTGGAAACCACAAAAGTCTCCCTATTCCTGGCTAACTACGGCCAGCATCTATAAATGGGTTTTAAACCCTTTAGTAATATTCCTCGCCTAGCTTATTAAGCCTTACAAGTTATAGAAGCAAATTAATTTATAAAGAAGATGGAAGAACTATAAGAGTTCCTTATTAATAAAATAACATAGGCCTAATCTGTTTATAAAGCTGCAGCAAATAAGAACCGAACCCTAGCGCTGGCCTACTAAGTTAGTAACTTTATCTAGCTAGATACAAGAAACCTAAATATAAAACGGCCTACTAAGAAACTTAATTAGAAGAACACCGGCCCTTATAAGGTTAAAAAAGTTGTTTCTTCTTATACCTACCAACTAAAGCTCCCTAATACGGTTAAAATCCACCCTATATTCTATACGTCAGTCCTTCGCCCTACTACCCCTATATTAGACGCCCTACCTAGACAGATCTAGGACCCTTCTCCACTAGTTAAAGTAAACGGTAAAGATAAGTACTTTATTAAAAGGGTTAACAATATTAAGTATAATAAGTGGAAACGCTAGTATATATACCTTATAAAATAGAGAGGTTTTACTAAGCCCTTATAGGAACCTATTAACTCTATAGGACTTATACAAGCTATAGAAGACTTTTATAAACTCCACCTAGAACTACTACAGCTCTATCTCGCAGAAGCTTAAGTTTAAAAGGGGGGTACTATTATGGGACACCTCCGTGATACCTTATATACGTCCACCTATTTCCACCGTCTTAATCTCTATGTTAATAACTTAGTTAATTAAGACATATAACGGCAATCTAAGGCAATTTGCTATCATGTAACGGCAATCTATGGCAATTTGCTGTTCTCTACTATATTCCGCCACATTCTGCTAAGTTCCACTAGGACTATAACCCAAAGCCTATTCTACCCTATGTACGTGTTAACTAAGCAACCAAGTTAATAATATATATACCCCTTTCCTCTTGTTTCCTTACCTTCTTTCCTTACGCAACGTCTTAACATTATTACACAGTTTATGTACATAGCTTAATAATATCTACTTTGCTATATATTATCGTCACTCGTACTCACTCCGTGACAATTAAGTAGTAAGTTAGTACTAGCAGTTATTTATTTACTTAGACCGTCTTAGCCCCTCTTTCTTTTATCTTATAAAGCGATAGACATCGTATCTAACGGAGTTGTAATCCCTATTACTAATCCTTACTCTATATAGCTGTCTTAATCTCTACCTCTATTATTATATCCTTAAGGTTTACGTATTTCTAGTATATCGTCTTTATTGCCTTATTATTGCTATAATCTATATTTATTTTAAATAAGTTTATTAATTTTTAGGTATGTTATACTTATATATATATTTCCTATACTAGAGTCTATTTTACTTATTGCCTAATTTCTATATACCCTAGAGTCCTCTTAACTTAGGCTTTTATAGCTAATAGCTTACGCCATACTTAGCGTTCTTATAAATTTAGTATATATTATTATAATAAAATGCAAAGTGCTTAATTAAACTCTCCTTTATCCCTTATAGTATACTAGTATCTTTATATATATTTATATCTTAAGTGCATTTTACCGCGTAGTTACTTTAACTACCTTTATAGTTCCTAGTAAAATAACCTTGTTTTCCACAATTTATATAAGCTCTCTTTTTAAACTACTTATTCTACTATAGAGTCTGCCTAAAGATTACTAGTTTAGTCTCTACTTCTTAGTCCTTTAATTACTTAATACTTAACCTTTAGGTTTCTTTAGTACTAAGCGTATACAATCTATCTATAAGGAAGTATCTTTTTATCACTATATTACAATAACCATTTATATATTATTCTTTAAACCTAGTTAAAATACCTAAATTATCTTCTTATTCTAGTTTATCTAGCTATTTAGCTCTTAGTATATATACCCTTAGCCTATTAGTAACCTTTTATATAGGTACTCTATCCCTTAGATATCCTAGTATACTAAGCCCTTAATATCCTTTTTACTCCTACTACGCTATAACTTATACTTTATGTCCTATCTAATCTTCTCCTAGTTTACGTCTGGCAAGTAGATTCTTAAAATTCTTAAAATTCTTAATTATAGTGTTAACTTTTTAACCCTTAGGCTAAAAACTTTATTCACCTATTATAGGAGTCCTTTGCACTTTCCTTCAGGCGTCTATTTGGCTCACCATTTACTTTTCTTCGAGAGCATTTGAGCCATGTTCATAATTTTTCAATATTGCAGAACTAACTTTAATAGATAGCAGCGAGAATTGAAAGGCAATCCATTTTGATATCGTCCCAGAACCTAACCCCCCTGCGAGAACATAAACGTTACCTGCGATTTTAAACCGCCCCACATATCCCTTCTTGAGTCATTAAAAAATTGTAGGCCCAAGTACCAAAATACTCCCCCTAAGATGCCATTTTGAAAAGTCTGCTGGGAGAGAGACATCCCCCAGCAAAACCAGAAACGAAAACGCCAGCTCTAGCCGCACCAACACCATCATGAAGGGAAAAGACACAAGACTCCCAGAACCCAGTCCCAGCATACGGTTGAAGACAATCCGGCCGCCAATAACCGCTCCCCGATTACCCACTAATTCAATTCCATACCTTCATCCTCTACATCTTCATCGTCCTCTCCATCAACTCCCGCCAACACCCCCGCACTGCCCACACTCCTCTTCCTGCCATCTCTTCCGGAGCCACCAACCCCGAACCTACCTCCACCTAGCCCGCCTATCAATTCCAGCTCATCGCTTCCTACAACTCTGCCCTCTAGGTCGACCTCCTCGCAAAGTTCTAGCAAGCTCTTGCGTCCCAAGTACTTGAATCCGGTAGTTCTAACCACTCGGCCCCAATGCAACAGACAGAATCCGGCTGCGCGTCTCTTTAAATAATCCTCACCTGCCGTACCCGCACGCTCCCAGATCACTGCCGCATGCTCCACATCAAGCTCTCTGCCAAGGCGATTCACACAGAGAAGTCGAAGTCTGGGCATGTCATAGATGTTGGCCATGACGAGCATGCCGGCGACGTCGTTAAGCGAAGGTCCGTGAGGTGGGCGTTGGGCGATGCTGTCTGTATACAGATAGTAGAGGAAGGAGTGGACAGCTGAGTAGGGTTCCGGAATGTGCATTTTCTTCGTGTGGAACTCGAGCATTTGGGCGGCCCAGAGGCGCGCAAAGTGTGGCCAGCGAGCCTGGAGGATGAGCTTGTGGACATGAATAGGGGCGGAGGTAGGCGGTGAACTGCCATGACCGGCAGACTCGACCATCGAAGCATCGTCCGCAATATCAATGTCATCGTCGCGTTCGGCGGTGATGATAAAGTCTGCCCCGCTCCCGGTTTCGGGGGGGTGGTTAAAGGTTTTAGCAAGGTCGGCGCCGATGCCTGTAAGATAGGACGTCGTATTTGCATCTGAGGAGGGAATCTTCTGTTCGGAGCGAGATTCGAGGGCTAGTGTGTTGCCTAGGAGGCCCAGTTTCCGGAGGTCAATGGGAAGCACATCGCTTAGATAATCACCTGTCGCATCTCCAGCGTTGTTTGTAGTCTCGTTTGGACACCCAAGAAGCCAGGCTTGTGTTCCATCCTCGTTCATTGCGCAGTAGTGCCAACGATAGCCAGGGTTGAAGAGATCCTTGCCATCAGCTAGCTTCTGCCAGCGTAGAGTATCCAGATCTAGGGCGGAAAGGCTCGTCTCAAATGAAGACATCATGCTTGCTGGAGTGACAAAGTCTAAAAGGCATCCGGAAGAATACACGTGAAAATGCATCCCCAGAGCTTGGGTTGGGAGGTTTGGACTGGAGACGAACTTCAGGGATGATATTGAGCCAGGAGCGACTGGAGGGGTACGGTTCGATGAAAGCTGGCTAGGGTTAACTTGTACGCTGCTGGAATTTGCAACATAGCCGGTGGATCCTGTCGGAGGTTGAACAGGACTGTTGAAGGCGTAGCGTTGGAACCGTGCCGCGACCAGCTGTTTATCGCCGGTTCCATATGCCATCGGATTATCGAAGGCCGGGCTCCCACGCAGATCAAGCCACCAGATTTCACTCGTTCGCTCCATATCTTCACCCAGTCCTCCAAATATCCAAATCCGTCCGTTCCATATCCAACTTGTGTGATCATATCGGGGTACGAATCTCCATGTGCGCGACCACGTCCATGTTTTTAGATCTAGGTAGCAGATATCATCGAGCACATAGCTGTCATGCCCTGTCATGCCGCCGAGAATATATAGCTTCTCGTCATGGATGACAGCAGAATGGCGAGCTCGGCCTCTGGGCGTAGGGCCATTGAGCTCTGGCTGGGTCCAGTGTGCAGTCTTGAGGTCGAAAATTATGACGTCGGAGAGGTAGGCACGATGTTCGTTTTCTCCGCCATAGACTAGCAATTTATCGCCCTGCCAGAGGTTTGCGGTGTGACCTAAAGCCCACAAATCAGTACGAAGTAGCATGCAAGCGACAGAACAAGTGTAGTCTTACCCATCCGTACGCCCGGAATGTCTCCATAATTGTCTACCAAATTCCATTGACGTGAAGCAAGATTTAGTCGGAGTACATGGTTGTAGACTGTCTTTAGGGTCAGCCTAAACTTTTTCTATAGCATTGAGGATCTCAGCTAGCCTACCCTCATCGGTGTACTGATCAAAGCCCCCAAAGGCATAGATCTGATCGTTCCCGACATATGTTACCGAAGCATTGACCAAGCAGGCCGGCTTCGCACCGATTGTAGATATGATCTTAGGTCTATAGCTGTCGGTAGCAGCCTTACGGTTGCGAATAGGACTCGCAGACATGAGGAAGGTGTTACTCGAAGATGATGCAGAAGCTGAAGTGAGTGTCGTGGCAGCGGTCGGGGTATTGGAGGAGGCAGGTGCGTTGTCGGAAAAGAGAGTGCTGGGTAGGTAGGAGGCGGCTTGGGCCATTGAATGCAGAAATGCTAACAGAGAAAAAGAGGAGCGAGAGCGAGAGCCATCAAGGGCTCATATGTCATGGACTGTCACTTCACTTTTTCTTTCAACGTGGTTTCAGCGCAGCAGTGAGGCAATGAGGCAGTGAGGCTGCGCAGCCTGCCTGCCTACGAATCAGTGCCATGAGTGCCACTCCCAAAACCTAGGCTAGGCGGTGAGGCGGAGGTTGTCGGCCTGCTCTTGGCGATCGGAAATTCGGAGTCCCGGAGTATCCCGCCCTCCTCGTCACTCTGCCAACAAGTAGGCGTAAACACTGCTCTATAAAGTCCACTGCTCCTCCTCCCTACTCATACTATCTCTCACCATCCATCTACCTCGACGTCTTCCACAAACTCTCAATTCCACTCAGATTCTACTTCTGCACAAAGTACTCTTTGCATCAGTTTACAACCATTGTCTAATACTAATAATACATTACAGCATAAAACAGAAAAGCATATTGTATGCTCCAATCCTTCTTCCATCTTCTACAAGTCCAATCTAATATAATTTCAGTACAGGCATTGAGCAGACATGGCAAGCCCCGCAGTCTTGACTCCAGTCAAGAGCCGCAATGGAATCTTCTCCACCCGTACTGCAGGCGGTCGAATGCCTCTCACGCCTTCTCCTCGTACACCGACCCGCCAGATAGCAGACGTGCCTGGGGCACCAGCAGAGTCTATCCATGGTGGTAACTTGATGTCACGATTTACGCGGTCAATCTCCAAGACCTCAGTCCGAGACTCACCTAAGTCGAACATTGCTCGCAGTTCGCCTCGACGATTAGAGCTAGGAGTATCGGATTGGACATTGACCGGTACTGGTAATACAACAACGGCAAAGCAGACACCTTCAAAGACGAGAAAGGATTGCACAATCAGACAGCGGACTGGCAAAACGACTGTACGGATGACCTACAATGCTGCTGACCGCTTCATACCAAACCGAACAGCGAGCGAAGCCATTTGCAATGTTGGCACAGGCAAGCTCGATCTCGACCAGTCCCGACCCAAATCCAGCTCAAGCAAAGGCGAAGGCTCATCAGTCCTTGCTAATGCAGCAAGCGCTTTCGACTTGGGTGGCAGGGGGTCAGAAGAAGATGCCACTCTCTCCCTAGAAGGCCTAAGTCTGGATGATGATGAAGAGAATGGCAAGCCATACGCCAAACCTGCACCAGATGCCGTGGCATATCAATCATCGCTAGCATCTGCATGCGGCGTCTCGCTCAATACTCGCATCCTCGCTTTCAAACCTGCCCCACCTGAATCATCTAAGCCTATCGACCTCCGATCCCAATACAATCGCCCTCTCAAACCCGCCAATGGTGTTTCAGCCCAATTCCGTCGTCGTGTTGCCACAGCACCAGAACGTGTTCTTGATGCCCCAGGTCTCGTGGATGACTACTATCTTAACTTGCTCGACTGGTCCTCTGGCAACCAAGTCGCTATTGGCCTTGAACGCTCCGTCTACATTTGGTCAGCGGATACTGGCTCAGTCTCGTCCCTCCTAGAAGCCTCACCCGATACCTACATTTCTTCCGTAAAATGGTCTGGTGATGGTGCCTATGTTGGTGTTGGACTCGGCACGGGTGAAGTCCAAATCTGGGACGTAGAAGAGGGCACCAAGTTGCGCAGTATGTTCGGACATGACACTCGCATTGGCGTCATGGGCTGGAACAAGCACATCCTGTCTACAGGCGCTCGCTCTGGCCTCGTCTACAACCACGACGTCCGCGTCGCCCAGCACAAGGTCGCCGAGCTGGTTTCACATACTGGCGAGGTCTGCGGCCTCGAATGGCGTGCTGATGGTGCACAGCTCGCAACTGGTGCCAACGACAATCTTGTTTCCATTTGGGATGCACGCAGCCTTGCGGCACCCAAGTTCACAAAGACAAACCACCGCGCGGCCGTCAAGGCGTTGGCGTGGTGCCCATGGCAATCTAACCTCCTAGCCACCGGTGGCGGTAGCCACGACCGACACATCCATTTCTGGAACACGACCACTGGAGCAAGGACGAACAGCATCGACACTGGATCACAGGTCACCAGCTTGCGGTGGAGCACTGGGTACAAGGAGATCGTAAGCAGCTCCGGGTTCCCTGACAACAGTCTCAGCATCTGGAGCTATCCCACTTTAGTCAAGAATGTGGAGATTCCAGCCCACGAGTCAAGGGTCTTGCACAGTTGTCTGAGCCCAGATGGGCAGATGCTGGCCACAGCTGGTGAGTAATTCCTTTCCGCTTTATCGATTGGCTGTTTTAGTAATACTGACTATCTCTATAGCTGCGGATGAGTCGCTGAAATTCTGGAAGTTGTTCGAGAAGAAGCCAGGAGCGGCTTCAGCTGCGAGGGAAGGCAGTGCGAACCCCAAGGCGAATTTGGTCAAGCAGATGACGATTCGCTGAGGATAGGCGGAGATTCAGGGGGTAGTAGTTCGTGTGAGATATGGTATGGTTGTTGTGGATCTAGGTTGGAGCAGTTGGCTCATGGGAAAGGATTTGAAGGGGAACTAGGGTTCTCGCCTCGCACAGGACATTCTTCCTTGAGAGTCTAGTCGAGCAGGTCAAAATTAGTGCGGATGACAGGTGGAAGCGGATAAGCCGAAGAGCTGGCGCAAGCAGCGACCGACATTACGCGCAACGGTAAGTTGGTAAGTACTCATATCGTTTGGGTATGTGGGCATACGACAAACGGGGTTCTCGGACTGGTCTGGCTGGGGCTGGGTTCACTGGCAGCATCAATTGGCGTCTCGGAGGGGAAGCAAATGGTTCGTCCTTTCGAGCGCGAAGTGGATTTCGGTTACGGTTGGGTTCCTTCATTGTGTCAGGTCAGGTCGAGCATTTCTCAAGTAACTAACAATTAACACCACTGTTCAAACGACTTAATGTATGGGCTGTAGGTGATTTGCTGGTTAAATTTCATGACTTCGATTCTAAACTTCTCTGGATTCGAGGAGAGGTTTATGCGTGCTCAACAAAAATTGGGCGTATGATCTTGAGGTGCAACCACAGGTGGTATTGGGAAATTGAATTCACTATCTTTTCTAAATAGAACCAATACGTAGAACCGATGTTTGGTGACGTGTGTCTCTTGATATGACAGCAACCTTACTCTGAGCAGTAACAACAGACGTTTAACCCTTCTAGAAAATTCCGACGCCGCCATAGATGTTACATAGAGAAGTATGCAGTGCCATAATGCGAGATCCTCCCACATGATTTGGACGTGAAACTTTGATGAGACATGCATTCGCTTAAGATTTCTCTGGATCGTTGATACCCCCATTAGTGATGATGTATGTTGCCTCGCGTTCAGCGCAGTCTAGACGTTTTCGAGATTAGCAAAAAATAGCACAGTCTGAAGAGCCTATTGGAGGACTCCGATGACCTGGGGAACGAACCTGGAGAATCCTGGATCTTAGCAACGCGCTCCTCACCGCGCCCTTTGCGGAGGAGTACTCTGGTCGAAGATGCATGAGCGAGAATATGGCCTCCGACGGCTTTACGGCCATCTGCGCCTGCGAACAGAGCACTGGCGCCAGGGTCACTCTGTACCTGATTGGTCTATCTCCGTTAATTGGTGGATGAGGTTGGGTTAGAGAGCAACAAACCATGAGGACAGCGATATTGAACTCTTCTAACCGTTAGCAATAATAAAAATGACTTGCTCGCTCCTATCTTACCTTCAGCAAGATGAGTCAACTTGGAGAGAAATTGGTTCAACTTCTGCTGACGTTCGTTGAGCTCTCCTCTGCCAACATAGTCCACTCTGAAGCAAGCCATGATGCTGTCGATGATGAGTAGGCGATACTCGTTGTTGACAAAATATTCAGCGATTTTGTTAAGCAGTTCCATTTGATGCTGCATCAGGGGGTTGTAAGGTAAAGTCAAAGATTAATAATGGTCAATGAACCCACCTCGCTGTTCACTGCCCGAGCATAGCTGATGTTTTCTTGAGCGCTGTCGGGGTCCACTCCAAAACGCTCTGCAATCTGTGCAATTCTAGATATCTTTCAGCAAATTGGAATAGTAAGATAACCTTGATAGCTGAACCTCTCAGGCCTGAAAGTCCCCTCCGTGTCTAGTGCATAAGTCAGATGGAGAATTGCCCGAAAGATAAGTGGAGTGGCTGACCAATGTAAGCAACTTTACCCTCTGCTCCCCCGAGATCCTTCACTAGTCAGCAAAACACTGGAATAGGGCCGCTAATGACTGCCGTACCTTAGGAAGCTGAGCTATTATAGACATGGTATGTGATAGCTGAGTCTTCCCACAGCCTAGATCGAGTTAGTGATATCACGGATACAGCTATCATCCACTTACGGTATTCTCCGAAGACCTGTAGGTTCAGTTAGCAAATCACCAATATCTTGGATTAAAGACCCTTCTTCAACGTACCTCACTAATGCTCATTGTCTGGAAGCCTCTTGGGTGATGTAAGCATGTCGTCTGGCAGTAAGGAAAGCTCTTGAAATACCCTCCCAGAATAGAATCAAATTGTTTGCTCCCAGTCGATATCTTAAGAACTCTTTTCCTCTGCTGGCCAAGTTCTTGTGCGGTCATGAAGCCGCCGGCGGACGGCTATGTGAGCAGAGGGCATCGTCAGCTCGAATATCACCGAGATGTTCAAATAGAGGTAAATTGCACAGCTGATTACCTGACATTTCGCAATGGCTTCCTTGATTTTCTCAACTTTGATCTCACTAAATCCCTTGATCTTCAAGAGTGCCCTGCGCGTAGCTGCATGAACGGCCTGTAGCGAATTGAGAGTGACAAGTCAGTGAGCTGCTCAAGCCCCCAATTGATGAAAACGCTTCTAAGAGTAGCGGGCCCTTACTGCGATTGTGTAATAGCCATTAGACTTCAGTTTTGAGATGTCGACAGCGCCGATGCCTGAAAGGCGAAATAGTGAGCGAGCGAATGAGCAAGTCGCACAAGCTTGAGCGAGGAAGCATACCGTGCGCCTGAATCGCATCGATATCCACGATGAAGCTGCCCTGCTACGATCTAAGTGAACTCTAGCTTTGCTAGGAACAGCGTCACTCTCACATCGTTCAAGGAATCGTCACTAGCAACGGAAGAAGGCATCTTCAATGGCAACGGTTCGAGGAGAAGGGTGTTTTATTGTACGAGGCGATCTTCCACCTAAAGATAACGAAGCGGCAGATATTATAAATTAGTGACTAAGGAAAGAATTGATGCAGCGGGGAGGGAGGCGTCTGGAGAAGGCGGGAGAAGGCTCCTTGAGTTTGCCTGCCAAGATTGATCCCTTTCGGATCCTCCATCGTGATACCACCGTTTTCAAGCTTGCTGCAAGTCTTTACCAACCATGTAACGATCAAACAGCCATGATCATGAGAATTGCCAGGAGTGTCACATTCTTACATATTGCGAAAACTCAGGTGGATGCAACGAAAAGAAAACGCAGGAAACGTTTGCAGCGCACGAAAACCTACGAAATCTCCTGCCAATAAGCGGACGAACCATATCAAGCATATCTCTTCCCATTTGAGTGGTGTAAGAAATCCGAATTCAATTATGCACAGATAGAAGAGAGATTCGACACCACTAGCAGCTGGTTGGAAATAAGCCAAAAAAACCAAATGCCCAACGGACGCAACAACCAAGACAGGCAAAGCCAAATGGATGCCAATATCTTACTCAGACCGACAACATAACTTCTCGACATTCCAGTCCTCCTTCCCTTCCCTGCTTTCACTGCTACCCTTCCACACTTCCTCCATCGTTGTGTCGTTTGTGTGCACCAACATTCTAGAATACTAAGACATGCTGTGCTCCAAAAGTCGAAGGTTAAACCAACATCCTCAATTGCCAAACGTCCAAGTATGATGGTTTTTGAGGGATGTAAACTCGTGGGTATCGCGTAGGATTCGTGAAAACTTTTTGTAACTCGTGATGCGTTAGATTGCCGGTGCCGAGGAAAGAAAATGGCAGCCTAAGCTAGAAAAACGATTGTGATATAAAATTTGTACTCGAACAATGGACCTGAAGGATCCGAGAATGGGAGCTATCGAGCGTGATAATGCTCGCCATGCCTGCTTTGCTCCCAGCGACATGCGAGATTCCTTTAAAGCCTTCTAAGCTACAGCGGTGGTCGGGGCTGGGGGTTGGACTGTGGCATTTGCCTGAGCAGGAGCGATGCCATCACCGTTGACTTCAGCTTGCGGGCATTCGCGTGAGATGTGGCCAGCCTCGCCGCAACGGTAGCATGTCTTGCCGGCAGTGTTCAGAGGACCTCCGTTCGGGGCTGTGCAGTCGCGTGAGATGTGTCCAAGCTTGCCGCAAGCGTAGCACTTCATGGCTTGCGCCTGGCAGTCGCGGGCATAGTGGTTAGGACCACCACACTTGTAGCATGTAGCAGGGCGAGGTCCTCCAGCAAAACCGCCGCGGAAACCTCCAGCAAAACCGCCACGCGGAACGCCAGCGCCGCGTCCCATACCAGCACCTGGATTAGGGCAGGAGCGCTATACAACCGTTAATGTGTTTCTGTTATCTATATATCTTAAGAGTACTTACGGCAAGATGGCCAGGCTGTCCGCAAGAGTAGCACCTTCCGCTAGTTCCGGCGCCGCTTAGGCGCAAAGTCGGGCAGTCTGCCTGAACATGGCCAAGGCCCTGGCAGTGATAGCACTGCTTAGCTAGAGCTGGTGTTAGCTTCTTCATTCAGTTGCAACTTCAGAGCGAGATCTCCTTACTCTCAGTGGTGCGCGGGTGGGGGCAACCGTTCGACTCGTGACCTAGAAGAGAGTTAGGTGGTCCTTTTGCACGCGCACCTTAATCTTAGGTGTAGTACCTGGCTGCTTGCCTGTCGGGGTTTATTAGTAGTGCTCCGAGACAAATTCATTCTGTAGCGAATGCGCTTACAGTTATAACAAAGCCGCTCGGAAGACGAGCACACCTCTGGTGGTCACGTATTAGTCTCGAGGATATTTGCTATTCGGCTTGCGCGCATACCGGCGTAATGGCCTACATTGCCGCACTTATAACAGGCTCGGCGCGACAGTGACGACATCTTGATCCTCCTCGTGAAACTGGAGTCTTTGGTATCAGTAACTGGTAGTTCGATTTTTTGGCAGCCTGACAGTCTTGGATGCAGATGGACGGCGGAAAGAAGGACGGAGGAGTTGAAAATGTTTGCAGAAGATTGGTAAAGAGTGTAGTGGGGTTTGGTTGGTGGACGGCGAATAGTAAAATAAACAGAGAGCGAAAGTACCTTCTCTGTCCTATCTGCAAAATCCTTCACCTGTCGCAAGGTCAGCGGGAGTTTTCCTAAGGGTGGAGAAGGGGGGCGCGGCGCTTCTGGTTCTGGGAAAAGAAAGCATTAACGTACTCTAAAAATCTCCTAACCTTCCCTCAGCAACACAGCTCAACCGTCCTCCGAAGCTACTCTGGGCGCAGAAGTGTTTATGTAGGTCGCTATGCAAGAGGACTCGAGGTTGCGCAGAAAAAGGTGAAAGGGCTTGCTTCGCTGCATGGACCACTTCGGCAAAGCACTCTGCGCGGGCTAAGGAAATTTTGGCCCGTCATCATCCGCAAAAACAATCTGGACCTCGGCGGCCATGGCCACGTTTCCACCGCTCAACTGCCACCCAGAAAAAATTCATCCACATTGATCCACGCCCGACAAATCATCTTCCCCTGGTTTGACGACCGCCATCCCAATTTTTCGCAACTCCGCCACTGGCTACCTTCTAGCGCCGCACCCGCCATTCGAGAAGGGGATCGCGTAGTGACAGCGCTTCCTGATTGATCCAAGACGCCAAGAACCCCTTGAACCCTGACCTGGCGAGGGAGATGATCAGTGTCCCAAATCATCTGGGAATGATTGAATAGGACGGGGAATATCGTAGAATCAACACCTGGGATACCTCCGAGGGTGCTCTTCGTATACGACGCTTCACGGTGTGGGAAGGACGTGCGCCGAATGACGAACCAGCCAAGAAATTATAACTTAATTTTACGAAGAGCTGGATATTCTACGGCGTGCGTTTAGATAAAAGGACCCGGAAAAGTGATGATCCACTGCCGGAGTCCCTCAATACTTATCGGTTTGTAGATTAATAGCTTGCGACCCAACTCTTTTCAACCAGCCTTTAGGGTCTCCCGATCATCCCTGGAATTGCTTGGAATGGTCTTTGTGATTGTGTCGCGTTCTGGCAAGCCACATAGACGTCTGGAAAAACGCCAACCATTAAACAAGAATTCATAACTCTATCCTTTTTGACGCAAGTTGCGTCCTACGTTATCGATAAGGGATTAGCCAATCATATAAGGACAACGGTATTGGTATTCGCGCATAGGCCACGATCCCTATCGATAGCGTAGGACGCCAGCGTTAAAAGGGTTACTCCCAACCGTGAGCATGAACCTATTTAGGAAGGTATATACCAATTTGTTATTGCATCGTATTTGTGAAATGAAGATCTGAATTCTCGAATTGTGAAGGCAAAGTCGCAAGAAAAATAACTAACTTTGGCCTTGTGGGGAAAGTGTTGCGAGGAACGAAAACGCTGAGTCCGGGCAGCTGGGAAGGCTCGTCGTTAGATCACAAGAGTATTGTAAAACCTCTATAAATTGCAGTTATGGTATCGTTTTGAAGTTGTGTTAAAGTTTGGGTTCGAACAGCTGGCTCTTGTGATTGAAGCAGCCGCCATGCAAGGAATACATTTTTGGCGTCTGTGAAGATTTATTAGAAATCGCAGAGCATTTATCAGAGGTGCACAGCAAATCGCTCATAGAAGTGAATGTCTTTGAGCCACGCTATCTGGCCTTTTATTCTAGAGTTAACTCAATTCGAGCCACTGTATTCCGACCTTCAAATCAAAGAGGTCTATTTCATGCACCAGTTTTATCTTCATTGGACCACAAGTAATCATAAGGTCGGAGCCAAAAAAATTCGTGCATGGCATATGACGGCCGAGGCACCTTTACTCCTCCTTCTCGATGACAGCCGGTGCCTTGATTGTGCGGTCCTTTAAGAAGTCGAGTCCCTCGCCACCCTGAATCAATATTAGCACAACTACGCTTGAATAGATACCTAGAGAGTTGACTTACATAGCTGATCAGAGGCGACACTTCGACACCGGTCTCCTCGCCCTCGCTTACCACTACACCGCCTGCAGCCTGAACCCATTTTGCGCCTTGTATCATGATATCATTTTTGCTGGTATCTGGATCGTCCTCTCCAGTTCCTATAGCATGTTAGTCGGGAAAGGTGATTCTTGATAGTATTAGGTGATAAAGAGTCTTGAATCCTGACGGATATGTATCTGATCTTACCTCTGGCATTCTTCAGTGGTGAGAACTCATCTTCACGTCTCACCTCCATGCAGGCAAACTTGTCCATTGACAAGAAGGGGAAGCAATCGAATACAAACTGCTCGAGCTTGATGCCATTTGGTTTCTCAGGCTTGACGGTTTCGCCCTTTTCGATATCAACGTACGGAATCTTCTTACGAGCAACATGGTGAGGGAGACGACGGGCCCATTCAGGGATACTTTCAAGAAAGCGGTACGAATAATAATGGTTGACGATATTGGCCGCTCTGAACTTGAGAAGGTCAGGTTTGCTGTGATCCTTTGCTTCGGCCGTAGCAGCATTGATCTCGGAGTACTCAACAACGTCGGGCTTGCCATTCTTTTGCAGAATAAGACCGACAGATTCTTTGGCGTTGCGCTTACGCACAACCTTGGTTGCAATATCCACGTCCTTTGAGGCCGCAAATCCGACAAACACAGGATCTGCCACCTTAACCAGGCAGTTATCGACACAGTATGCGTGAATATGCTGGATGCCTCGCTTGCCCATATCGGAAACAACGCCAGAGGAGATGAGAGCTTGGTAAAGACCGCCATTACCGTCTGGTGCGACAGCGACCTTGAGATTTACATTAGTAGAGTATACTCATACGGTCAAGGCGTTAATACAAACCTTGGACTTGCTCTCCAAAAGGATCTTGCCGTCATTGGAGATGCAAGGCAGTACTCCCTGCTCAAAAATGACCACGTTCTCCTTATTCAGTCCAAAATAATGGTGCTCTTCAAAGAAATTTTCCGTTGGCCCTCTCGTAGGTCCGCTGGTCATGACATACCATGGAACAATGACTTCGTCTTTACCGTACTTCTTCATCGCAAGATGCTGGACCTTACAGATCCTCTCCGCCTGAAGTTGGAATAGCGACTTCTTGCTTGGCAATCCGATATCGAAGCAGCCCTTTGGAGCAGAGCTACCTAGACGCGTGCCCTGGCCTCCTGCCATCAGTACCACTGCAACCTTGTTCTCCGCAATGAGTTCCAGCCCTGACGTATACCATTTGGTGAGATCCTCATCTTTCGAGTCGAGGACTGAAGAGGTTGCACTGTCTGGCAGAGGCTCGAGGGACGGTTCGGTGTCTTTTGTTTCGGGTTTGGGAGAGTGTAAAGCTTTGTCGGCGATCTCGTTGATGTAGGTGGGGTCAAATTTGGACAACTGATCGAAGAGAGCAGCCTTCTGTGCCGTGTCTAGCTGATCGTAGAATGCGAAGACTTGGCCTTGCTCTGCCTTTTCATACTTCTCTCGAAGTCCTTTGAGCTCCTCTTCGCTTGGCTCTTTGGGCGGCACAGCCGGTGCACCAGAACCAGTGATGTGGAGTTTCTCGAGCAAAGTATTCATGGTGTCTTTAACAGCGGCAGCCATGGCGTAAGTGGGTAAAGCAATTGGAGAAACAGATAAATTTGGAGACAAGGATACAGAAAAGCAGTAAGTATAACAATTGAGTAAGAAGGAGGGTCTGGTGAGGATTTCCTTCCCGGCTTGCTTTTATGGTAACATCGACAGCGGAGACAACAAAGCCCAGCTTCAGCCACTCACTTGCCCCACGCTGGCCCTCATCGTCCCCTGCATCGCGACAGCGTCAGCAACGCCAAAAAGGCTAAAAGCATAAACGCATCATCTCTAAAATAGGCATGAGAGCTGCAGATCATTGGCTAGGAGTACATCTGATCATGAATGAACCATGTATATTCCTATCTAAAAAAAATTAAAATTCTAGCTTCGCGGTTGCAGTCAAGCTTCGCTCAGCCACCAAAGACTCCAGTCCAACGCCCAATGCAATACACCGAACAATCGGCTCCGGTTGATGCTCGATAACTGGCTTTAGAGGCTTTGATGGCGCTGGATTTAAGATGTTGCTTGCATCGATTAACCGCGCAGCAGGATTGAGCTCTAGCCCAAATCCAGGCTTATCAAGTTCCGACACGTCTAAATATCCCTTCGTTGGAATTGGCTCATTGATAAATAGATCGCCGAACACTGGTAGCACCGACTTGCCGTCTGGTGAGTTCGCGAGATATTCTTGGAACGGCGAATTCGCCTGGGAGACCACAAAGTGATAGCTGTAGGATCCGCTTGCATGAGGAACGACAGGAATGTCATAAGCAGATGCCATCGCAGCAACCTTGAGGAGCTCCGTCATGCCGCCAACCCACATCACATCTGGTTGCAATATATCCAAATTCCGACCCTCGATTAACTTCCGGAAGCCATATCTCGAGTACTCATGCTCTCCAGTGGTGAACTTCATGGTAGGGTGAGCACGCTTGATCTGTTCAAAGCCATCCGGATCATCTGGAGACAAACACTCCTCCCACCAGTTTAGGTTAAGATCCTCGCAAGCTTTGACAACCTCAATCGTGTAAGGAACATTCAGGCTCATGTAGCAATCAACCATGATTGGGAAATCCGGGCCAACACTTTCCCGGTGTTTTCGGAGGAACTCGACATTTTTCTTTAAGCCCTCGACACCCTCCCCGGGGCCATAAGGCAGAGGAACTTTAGCACCAAAAAATCCCATAGCTTTTGCAGCTGCGGGTTCTGGGCCAGTGCAGTAAAAGCTTAGTCTTTCCCGGGTCGCTCCGCCAATCATCTTATATACGGGCTCATTTCTGATCTTGCCTAGAAGGTCCCAGATTGCTAGATCTATGGCTGAGATCACAGCCACAGGAAGGCCTTTTCGTCCGTAAAACATGGACGCTCGATACATCTGCTCAAACAAGTGATTGGTATCTCTGGGGTCTGCAAGGCGTTAGGCGTAAGAGAAGGACTTTAATTGTACCAAACTTTGAGAAATGGAGGTGAAGACAATGAGGAACCCACCTGCACCAATGAGAAATCTTTCGAGATGCTCAGCAACTAGCCAACAGGCAGGCGGACCACCAAAGCCAGTAGCGAATCCTTTCGTCCCATCCGTCGCCTCAATTTCTACGCAGAAGGAGCCAAGGACGTTGATTCCCCAACTTGTCCGCGACTTGCGATATTTCTCATATTGCGACATGGGAGTGGAGATTTTGGAGTCTATCAGCCAGTGTCCTTCTTTGACATTATGATAATCTCCGCCAGAGCCAGGCCCTTGGGCGATGAAGGTCCTAACTTCTCTAATTGTCGGAAAGCCGCGTACAGCACTGGCCTGCGCGGTGGACGGCATGGCAAATTATGGAAACGCGCGAGAATTATGCCTGAAATGACAGGAGGAAGCTTGCGTGAGGAGCACGGCCGGAGAGCATAGACGCAAAGGTTGAAACGAAGAACATTGTTCGTTGCAGGTACTTTGGAGGATGGGCGATCCCATGTCTTATATCGGCAGTATTCATTCATTCTACCCGCTGCTCGGTCAATCTCGCTGCGCAGCGAGTGCTGGCAGAGAGCAGCAATACTGTGGAGCAACGGAGGAATCAGATTCAGCCGTTGACGAGATATTTCTGTAGTCCCTTATCTGGCTTCGCTCGATGGGGAGGGTATGGGGATTGGTGTGTGGCAGTCTTGGCTGTTTTCCCCACTCGTAGCGATTTGCTTCGGGTTAACACCACCCGTCGATGCTATCAACCCTCCCAAAAAGTGAACGAAACAACAGCCTGACCATGGACTTGACTACCGCGACCGGTGCCGGTCAGACATACGTTAGTCCAGATTCCAACCCGAAGAACTTCCAGCAGTCCCCAGCCGATGATGACCAGAATAATTGGAGCGGTGCCGATGCCTCGAGTCCAGAAGGTGCGGAAGAGGGCCACAATGGCTCCTCCAAGCGCAAGCGCCCCATGAGTGTCTCGTGTGAGCTCTGTAAGCAACGAAAGGTTAAATGTGATCGTGGACAACCAAGCTGCGGATGGTGCGTCAAAAATAGTCATATATGCGAATACAAAGAGCGAAAGAAGCCAGGCTTGAGGGCTGGCTATGGTCGCGAGCTCGAGGCTCGTCTTGGTGAGTTGATCAAACGCTTCCACTAGACCTGAACTCACCTCATTATCCACGACGGATTAAATGCGCGATGGGATGGGAGGGCATTGTCGTGCGCGTCAACGCGTGAAATTTCTATGAATACGTAAATTAAGCTCATACAACTTATCCGGCTGCCTACTTGAGGCTTTCACCAGGCTGTAAACGTTACACAAAGGCCGAACGGAAGCTAATTACACGAACATAGACAAGCTAGAGGAGATCATCCAACGACAGCAGAATCAGATCAGCCAGCTTTCCAATAACAGCGGCTCGCCCTCTGATCCATCCCCTCACCAAGACGGACCAGTCTTTAGGAGCCCTCTCATACAAACGCCTCATATCCCTCGACCAGAAACGGCTCTTTTTCTACAAAAGCCTTTAACCTTTCAATCTCCATCTTCGATACAACCAGATTTCGTGGGAGGACTGGGCGGGAGACAAACACCGGCACTTGGCCCGACAAATGGATTTTCGGCATCTATTCCATCCGATGAAATTCACCCTTCTCTCCGCAACTTAGGAACAGCAAGGGACATATATGCTCCTGTAGCTTCGTCCCGATATGAGTCTGATCGTCTCGGATTGGCTGCGGCTTCGATTCCTCAATCAATCGCTCAGCAACCGATTAGCCAGCAGGATAATGATTTTCCTCCTTACGATCTTTTATATAGCCTCGCGGACCTCTTCTTCAAGCATATTAATCCTTGGTGTCCGATATTACATCGTCAAAGCACCCTAAATTCTTTGTTTGGACCTTCAAGTCTAGATGTAACGGATCGCATTCTCTTGCATGCTATTGTCGCAACTACATTGCGGTTCTCAACCGATGCGCGCCTTACTGGCGAGAGTCGTGAGCGCTATTACCAGACTTCCAAGGAGAAAGTTTTACTGTATGGGCTGGAGAATAGCTCGGTGAAGTCACTCCAGGCACTGGTTATCCTAGCTCTGGATCTTGTCGGCTGCTCCAATGGCCCTCCAGGATGGAATCTGTTGGCCCTCATCACGCGATCTGTCGTGCAGCTTGGCTTGGCGACAGAAACATATTCTACAATGGTTGTTCCCCAGTACCCGTCCATTTACACGTTGCGAGCGATAGTCCTCCCAGAACCCAAGGACTGGATCGAAGAAGAGAGTAGACGCCGTTTATTCTGGGTAATCTATATCCTAGATCGGTATGCCACTGTAGCTACCGCTTTCGAGTTTGCGCTAGACGAAAAGGAAATTGACCGTAGGCTACCATGCCGTGAGGATCTATTTGGCCGTAATGTGCCAGTCGAAACGAGGTGGTTCAAAACGTCAATTAAAACAGACTATACCGTGGACAAGCCGGAAAATCTTGGATCCTTTTCATACTACGTTGAGATTATTGGGTTGCTTTCACGTATCCATAATTTTTTGAAGAAGCCTGTCGATATTGGTTCACTGTCAGATGTTGAGAAATGGCAAAGGGAATATCGCACTCTCGACAATGTTCTTGAGACTTGGAAATATAACCTGCCTAACGAGTATGGGAACATGTCGCGTATATTTGGTGCACCTGGTGGGAACAAGAACGTCAACAGTGGCTGGGTGATGTTGCATGCTGCTTATCACACGTAAGATACTCTTTCTCCTTGGTATTGAATTTGCTTGTGAAACCAGCTCCATCCATTGTCTTACAGAGACATTTTAAAGGGCCACTTGACTAATTTTGATGTAGCACTGTCATCAGGCTCCATTCATCCGCTGCCTATCCAACTACTCGATCACCAATCTTTACTCCATCGTTCAGCGCCAGCCAGCGATGTCTCAGCGCTGTCAAAAACATCACTGCCCTTTGCAGTTATGTTAAAGACAACAACCTATTAAACAACCTATTAACCAAACTAGGGCCGCCCTTCACCTTCTCACTTTGGGTAGCAGCTCGGGTGCTGCTCGTCCACGGCTCTACTATCGATCACCAAGTCGACTTATCCATCAACCTCCTCGTCAACACACTCCGCGAGATGGGTCAATACTGGCCAATCGGCACGCGCTACAGCGATCTGCTCTCGCGCGTGCTGACCGAATACCAAGAATCGCAATGCGCACCCGCTGGCGCCAACGGCGAGCGGGCCACACCCTCGACCGTCAAGATCCTCGCCGATATGCGGCGCTGCGCCTTCGACCTGGACCTCCTGATCTCGCGCCAGCCAAAGCACCACTCGACGCGCCCGGCGTCCGTCACGCCCGGCCGCACTCCGGCCCCCAACGAGCTCGAGTATCTCGACGTCTTCGACTTCTTCAACATGCCCCGGCTGCCCGTCTCGCTGGATGGCCCGATAGGGTTCAGCGCCACCGCCACCGCCAACGATCAGATGCAGATCCCCGATGGGGCGACGAGCAATGAATTTAATATTACGAATTTTATGGTCGATGCTAGTTCAGATTGGTTCATGAAGAACACGACTTGAAGCTGACATTAAACAACAAACAAAAAAGCGAATATTCCCTGGTTTTGAAATTCAGCTGGTGGGAGTCCTGTCACTTTTCGTTTATGCTTTCTTAAAATGGCGCGCGCGATAGATACCCCGTTAGACCTATGACTTATTTGGACTTCAAAAAATGGAGTATATGATAGGAGCGTACTTATAAAGTGATAAGAGATTGTCTGAGAGGAGAGTTCGGTTTTCCTAATTGTTGTGGTGCAGTGATGTAGGGCCGATTAGGCTTACTCCTATGTAGTCTGTAGTAAAGAGGTCTGCCGGTTAAAGAACGTCATTGCCCCTCAACTATACTAATGATTAGGACCACTTGGTGTAAATCTACCGGATGTAAAGCGGCTCTCGTCCGCGCATCAACACCCCGGCCACCGAGCCCAACCCTATGAAAACAAAACCCAGAAGTACTTCCTCAGAAGCACCGCACCTTACAATCAAACTCCAGCCTCACCCCAGCCAACCCTATGAAAACAAAACCAAGAAGTACCTCCTCAGAAACACCGCACCTCACAATCAAACTCCAGCCTCCCCCCTCAATCCCCCAAATTCTCAACAACAACCCAAACCATCTCAGCCTCGGCCTCAGCCACTTCACCCCTCCCATACTTCCCCCGCCTCTTCATCTCCCGCCTCATCTCCTTCCACTGCTGCTTAGACGCCTTCTTCGCCTCACGCCGCTCGCGCTTCCCCTCCCTCTTCAGCGTCTTAATCTCGCGCTTGACGTCGCGCGCCCCACAGCGCCCCGCCGCCTTGATCTCGCGTTTCTGGACCCGCGCCTCCTTCTTCAGCTCGCGCTTCTGGACACGCAACTCTCGCTTGAGCGCGCGCTTCTCCTTCTTCTGCTCGAATTTCAGCTCCGCGGCTAGCCTCTCGGCCTGGGCGGTTGCGATGGCGGCGTTGCGCTCGGAGGCGATGGTCGCGGGGGACTTTTTGCCTTTTGCGGTGGCGGCGGCGGCCTGGGCGTTGATGGCGCGGACTTTGAGCGCGAAGGGGGTGAAGGGGGTGTCGTCCTCGTCTTCGTCCGAGGAGTTGGAATCAGAGGAGCTGGAGCTGGAACTGGAACTGGAACTGGAGATGGAGGCGCTGTCATCGTCGTCATCGTCGTCGTGCGACTCCGTCAATTCCATGCTCTCTGCCGCGCTGTATACGCCAGCTCCAGCTCCGACGCCTGCACCAATGCCTGCACCAACGCCTGCTCCAACACCTGCACCAGCACCAGCACCAGCACCAGCACCAGCAGCCCCACCCCTCATCCCCTCCCCAGCAAACCTCCTCTCAACCCCCTCGCCCCACTCCTCGGCTCTCCTCCCAACACCCTCGCCCCACTCTTCGGCCCTCTTCCCAAACTGCTCCCCCCACTCCTCCGCGCGCTTCCCAAACGACTCGCCCAACCCCTGCATGCGCTTCCCGAACTCCTCGCCCCACGCCGCCCACGACTGTCCAACACCAGGACCGGCGCCGAAGCGGTCAGGCGCGGGCGCGCCGAACGGGAAGGCTGGGCCTCCACTGCTGCTGCTACCGCAGCGGCCGCCAAAGCGGCCGCGCGGGGCGAAGGGGAAGCTGGGGCCGCGATGGCTGCCGAAGGGGCCGCCGAGGGGATGGGCGTGGGGCGCTGGATGTGGATGCGGATGTGGGTGCGGATGCGGATGCGGGTGCGGATGCGGATGCGGATGCGGATGCGGATGCGGGTGCGGATGCGGGTGCGGATGCGGGTGCGGATGCGGGTGCGGATGCGGGTGCGGATGCGGATACGGATGATATGCATGTCTCGCGCCAGGCGCCCACGGCGCGTTCCAGCCCCAGCCCCAGCCCCTCCCCCTCGCGGGCGCCGTCGCGCTCCTGCCCAGCGGCGGGTTGGCATCGGCGTCGCCAGAATTCTCCCAGGCGTCGTCGGCGGCGCGTCGCGGCGATGCAGTGGCGGTGGCGGTGGCGGAAGCGGACGCAGAAGCTGGCGCGGAGCTAGTGGCGCGGAGCCGCGTCCCCATTTCGCGCAGCGCAGTTATGTGGGCGCTGGGCGCGGGGACGTCGAGGTCCAGGCGCTCGGCCCACGGGTGCAGCGCGTCGCAGCGCTGGGAGTCGCTGGCGTTGGGATCGAGGGCGGTTGCGGCGGCAGCCGCGCGCTGGCCGCGGTCGGTGGGGATCGCGAGGGAGGTCAGGAGGGCGTTGAGGGAGTGGATGGAGACGCGGAGGCCGCGCGGAGCGAAGAAGTCGGAGTTGGAGGTGTCGAGGTAGGTTTGGGTAATATCGGAGGAGCCCGGGTGGGTGGATGTGGAAGGGGGAGATAGGGGTAGCAGGGTGGATGGCGTTGCGGAGGTGGCGTGGCAGAGGATGTTGAGGCCGTCGAGGAATGCGGCGAATTCGGCGGGACGGATCGAGTGCGTGTGTAGGGCTTTGGCGTAGGCGCGGATGAACTCGACTGGGATCAACTCAGAGGGAGAGCGGTTGTGTTCTAGATTATAAGTATCATCGTGGTGGCCGTGATGGTCGTGATCATGGCGACCACGCCCACCGCGACCGCGACCATGACCATGACGACCGTGATCATGGCGATCGTGATCATGACGACCGTGGTAGCCTCGATGACTGTGGCGTCCACGCTGTGCCCATGGCGGAAAACCCGCGCTTTCACCAAAGGGTGGGAAAGAATGGCGAGGTGGTCTGCGGTTGCTAGAGCGGTTCCGACCACGGGTGTTGGAATCAGAATTTACTGGCAGAGAGAGCTTCTGTGGAATAGCAATCTTACGCGTCAACCGCGGTGCATATCTGGTGTCTGCGTCCGGGCCATGGTGGGTAAAATCTAGCACCCGATCCAAAAGGAGTTTTGTAGGATCTGAGGGAGAGCTAGGGATTTGATGGACCGGGATGTCTGTGCTGTTGGGGAGTTCAGTGACAGGGATGGCAGTCCCTAACCCTTCTGCATTCCTAAGTGGCTGAGTATTGGTCTCTTGCTGGGGGACTGGAGATGGAATGGTTGAATCTGGACTCAGAACTAATCGGTGGACCTGTAAATCGTTTGGATCTGGGTTTTGATAGCCCGCTCGAGCTTGTTCAGCGGCTTCTGCTTGAGCTTGTTCATAAGAGGGCGGCAGATCATCATAGTGAGGTCCTCCCGGGCTGTGGGCTGGAGTTGGTTCGAGTATATCGAATTCGGAATCAGAATCATCTGGAAAGGTGGAAGAGCGAGGAGTGAATACTCGATTGGAGCGAGAATTGGTTGGCGTAGTTGGAGGTGGTGGCGAATGTGTAAAAGATGGAGGATTTGGCTCATCGATGAGCGATGGCGGGTCTTGTTCGACCATCTTTCAAGATAGGAAAGGGTAGACTCAGATGTGAAGATGCGAAGTTGTAGAAGAGGATAGTTCCTTTAATTGTGGCAAATATGGGCTTTGCAGAAGACAAGATGGAGACAAGATGGAGCAGGTCAGTGTCGATGGGGTAATAAAATGTATATATGTTTGTCGAACTACGTTGGGCCAGCCGCATATGTTGTTGCCTAACCATCCGCTTTACCAGTGAGTGCAGCACGACCGCGTCAGCCCCTCGCTTTTCGTGCGAATCCCTGGACTTTCTCGCTCTCTTGCAACCACCGAGGTGACGAGCGCTATCCTCATCGAACACCAACGAACCAGCTCGAATACTACTTTGCCGGAGTGATACTGCTGTTGCATTGCAGGTCGGGCATCAGCTCTGCCTATTCGCAATATTGAGCACGCAGATGCAGTCTCTAGGTGGCTATGGAAGGGTGGCCTGAGGCATTTGTCCTTCAATGTTCCACCAAGTGCGGGGAATGAGTTACGCCACACGCGCGTCCTGCATCTGGCCAAGATGACATTGCGAGGTCGCGACGGCGAATCTGCCTAAGAATCACCAGTGTGATCCTAAAGCGGTGTGATGCAGAGTACTACCAGATAGCGAGACGTAGATTTGCAGTACGCTTTCTTTCAGAGTCCGACTTGCTATAAGTCGACATGGATGCTGGATAAGAGTCATGTCCATTCGAGAGAGGCCAAGATAGTCCGTACAATGACACGTCCGAGTATGTATTTTAAGCATAAATATTAGGTTTGACTGAGATTTTGGATAGTTTTCATACTAATATTCCGAACATCTGATAATATTTGCGGGGTTGAATTTTTTTTAGAAAATCCGCTCATTCTTAACATGGTTAACGGGGTTCCGACCGCCCCCCCTAGTTATCCCATGCGCCGCTGTTGAGAAAGGTCGTTTGGTAAGCGAACCAACCAGACGACGTAATCTGGCAAAATGAAGCTGTAGATTTGAAATGCAATATCGTGATAATAAAGCTCGAATTTGGTATATATTTATATTGGTCGGGTTAGACAAAATCTACATTATTTGAAGAACGTTTATGACCTATTGTGGTAGTTTAATTGAAGTAGAAAGCTATCTAGATACTACAGTTGAGACAATTTTGACATTTTGGTGTTCGCGCACGGGCCACATTTCCTAAACAACCTTAACAGCGCATGGGATGACCGTTTAGAAAATCAACATAGCCGAAATGCTGATTTGGTGGTAAACAACTAACAAAAGTTCAAAACGGTCATAACTAGGGGAGCGGTCAAAACCCCGTTAACCACGTTATCCCTTAACACGTCAGTTCGTGTCCATCTGTTATCGATAAGGATTAGCCAATTAAATTAGACGCTGACGTGTTAAGGGATATATACTCATACATTCACTCCCTCACCGGGCAGGGCCTCTGATACTAAAATATCCCACCATCTCAACGTGCGCTCAACCCTAAGTGAGATCACCGCTGAGAGTAGTGGCCTTAACGCTTTGAGTCCGTACCTTATTCTACAGGGCATAGACAACATGTCGAGTACTAATCCCGAGGAGAGAATTACTGATACGCCATTCGAAGGCTTTGCAACTTCGTAGGTGACTCGAAATATTTGCTATTGGTTCTTACTAATATGATAATCTCCTCCCGCGGTACTCGGGTCCTCTAGTCACGATTCGCATTGGATCTACAAGCCGCAAATACAAACTCTTGAAGACCCTCATCTGCATGCAGTCCCCATATTTCGCAGCTGCATTTGAAGGGGGGTTTCGGGAAGGAGAAGAGCAGTCAATAACCTTGACTGAGATAGATGACGTCGTTTCAATCCGAAGTTTCGAACTACTGGTACAATGGCTGTACCTTGGGCGAGTTATCTTTGGCAAGTTAACACCGGAGGAAACGATCACTGCTGCCATCGAATTCGTCAGATTTGCGGACATGTGTGGTGTTACTGGCATGGAGACTCTGATGGCTGAGCATATCAAGGCTATTATTATAGCTAATCCCGCTCCAGGCCTAAAGTCGTATACCAACACCTATTGCCTCACATCCAAGCATATTGTTTCAGCGGCGTCTCTACCTGAAGAACATCCAGTGCGGAGTATATTAGCTGCTGCTGCAGTTAAGGGATATCTCCGAGACGATAATTACAGGTTTCTAAAAGAGACTCAAGAGGTCCCCAACTTTTCAGCTGATCTTCTGAAAGCGGTGAAGGCTACACTCAAGAGTTTAACAATTAGCTATACTTCTATTACTGTCAAAGACCCCGTTAGTGGAGAGAATGTATATCTTGGGAAAAATTAGAATTAAAGGGTCCACTTCGCTTTAATTAAGATTTAATGCTTCTTCTTCGGTTAAGTCTTGGTCGAACATGGCCAGGGGAGATAGGTAATTTGGTGGATGCGGGTTTGATAATAGCTCCTTGTAGTTTGATACTGTTCTAAGTGTGCACTATAATAAATCTCCCCAAAACTAGACCACCTCAACAGAACAATTCTTAACCCCGCCGTCGCCTGTAAAACTCCTCGCTAATCACCTCACTTTGCTCGTGAAGGCGAACAGCCCGGGTAACGGAGTAAGGAAGGTACAAATGACAATTAGCGCAGAGCCGCCGGTGGAAGTAGGGGTGTCCGAGACTGCAGGTGTTAAGGGTACGAAAAGTCCATTAGTCCGTCGGCCTGTACATAAAGCTTCCTCAGTAATGTTTTGAAGTGTACGTACAGGCTTTCAGCGGGGCTAAAGGCACTAAGGCATCAAGATTATAAACTGTAAAGTTGGATGAATAACACTTACCTCAGAAGCTCAGACCAAAAAATCGATTGTGCGGATATAGGAATATCCGCACCGTCCGCTAGGCTGATTTAGGACGGCAATCGTTCTCTCGGTCTGAGGCCCTTTGGCGAGATTTGTAGAAAACCTAAACACTGTTTATATGAGAAGACTTTTTGGGTACGTTCGGTTGCAAATTGGCTCCATATCATATTTGTTCAATCCGTGCGCCTTTTAGTGTCACCCGTTTTGTAATTAGTGGCGGCTACTGCACTGGCTCACTGCACTCTTAGGGCCGTAGAGAAACTGTTCATATGCGAATCCTACCTGTACTAATGAGCTCGGCACAAACGTGCCTGAGTTGCACATGGCCAAGTGTGGGTCCCGTTTTGGTTCCCGCGATGCCCCCCTTCCGAGAGCTAGGTTTGGGACCCCTCATCCGAAATCTAAAATCTAATCGTGGCTGTGCTCGGGACCTCTTAGCGTCCATTGCGCCACCCATGTCGCCATGCTCTCTAATGGCGAAAACACCTTCTCTTATCATACACATTAAACAAAATAGACGTTCCTCACGTATGTATGTATATATGTATGTATATTCTATTATGGCCATGTACCATCTAGGTATGGGCCAGACGTTCCTCACAAGGGTGTGGCCAGAGCGGGTCGGCCGCCCTCCCTGCTAGCGCTGGCAAACTGCAGCCTCGGGCGAATTCTTGCGCTAGGAGTACCGCTACTTTACCCGCATTAAACGCGGTTCGGCTGAACGTTTCTCCTGGCTGCATAGAAGACCACTTGGACTTTTACCTTAGCAAGCTCAGACGCGATTCTGTTGGTCCGGATTTTCAATCGGTCCGCACGCTGACTAACTACGTTTGTGCGAAACCACCAGAATCACGTCTGAGCGTGTTCTGCGACAGTTCTTAGTAAATCCACGGATATCCGCGTTGCGGAGGATGCGGATATTAGAATAACTTAACACTAATATTTTATATTATTTCCCAAAGTTAATCGATTATATAATAGAACCTAAGCTTTTAGAATATATTATTTTTATTACTTAGGTATTTTTAGGTCTTATAATTAATTTTATTAAAAAAAAAAACGCGTTATTAGCAATTCTGTAACCATATATAACTTTATTAAACGCTAGCTAATATATATAAAACCTATATAGATCTATAATAACCACCTTAAAGAACCCATTATAGCCTAGCGGGCATATAGTGTCCGCGTTGTAGTGTATAACACCCACTAAAACTTTATTACGCGCTAACTACCAAGTCACGGATATCTAGGCAAATTTACCATATGCCAGCACCAAAACCCGCTAGGTGGAGAGGGAGGAAGTTAAATAAGGTGCTAGAACAGCCGCGGCAGTATTAGGTGTTGGATAATTAGACTTAGAGGAGTTGTAGAACGGACCAGAAGCGACGGCTATAAGACCTTTAAGATTAGCTTCTTACACTTTACAGAGAGAGTAAGGCCCAGTAACTAAGCAAGGTTAATAAGGCTATTGCTTTTTTATATCCATATTATAGATATATAGAGTAGCTTAAAGCCCTTAGATAGCTGCTGTTTAAGAAAAAAGATATAATACTTATTATAAAAACCTTATTTAGCAAGAGTATAATAATATAAGCAATGCCATATCTCCTTTAGGCCTCAGTAGTAATTATTATCTTACTACTTAATATAATTAGCGCGGAGTAGAAGGTAAAGATTAAAAAGCTTCCTAGAATAAGACCAGTTTATATATACGCCAAGACAATATCTATATATCTTTTATAGGAAATCTGCATTAAAGTATATACCTATATTTTAATATCACTAGAGCTGTTAGTTAGTAAAAGGTTCTATAAAACTCTAACTAACCCTACCTTTTATATATATATTAGCTTGGTAGTAATTAATAAGGTGCACCTTATAGCCAATTAGGGGGGGTTATTCTGGAATTTGTATATACAGCTATAGAAAGTGCAGTTATTATTAGGGCGGAAGCCTTAGTGTTACGGACGCTTTAAGTACAATGTTACGACTACTTAGAGAGGAGTCGGCGGAAGCTAGTTGGTTAATATAGGCAAGGTCCAGAATAGATCCAGTGGAACCATATAACGAGGAATGGTAAGCAAGTCACATAACGTTATACGCAGTGTACAAGGAGTACGCAGTATACGCCACATATAACACGTACAACACGTACCTCACGTACAAGAGAGGATTTCTTAGGAGTACGGTTGTGTATTTAAAGGACCTCAGTCCCTACTATAGATAGTTCTCTCCTTATAGTGAATCTTAAAATACAATTAGAGTTAATCTATTAGGCAACCACTCCACCAGTTATTATTACGTTGTTAATTTTGTTTATACCTATATACCCAGCCCATTAACAGAACCCACCGTAGTTCCTACTATAAGGTTCCGTTACATATTCACTACTAAGGTTATAGTATTAAACAGAGAGATCGAACAACATGCCACTAAGAGTAGCACCAGTCACAACGGCGTCAACGGGAGCCACAACCTTAGGTCTAGGTGATACCAATATAGATAAGGGAGATTCTTAAGTGGTTACGCAAGGTTAGTTATAGGAAATAGTTAATCACTTATAAGACAATAATAGGATACTTAAAGAACGCATTAATGGAATTAAAGCAGTAAAGATTAAGTTACCTTTAATCAAACGGTTCTTAGGAGAAAAGTTAAAGCTTAAAGGATTTCTTATGTAGATACACTTCAAGGTAGTACAGGAAGGAGCAAAGTTAGTAACATCGTTAGATTAAGTAGCCTATATAGGATTGTTCCTAATAGGGAGGGCACTTAAGTGGTTCAAGCCGTATCTCACAGAAATACAGGCCAATGGCATAACAACTACTAACTAAGATGTATAATACATATTTGCCAGTTAGAACGGGTTCGCAGAGCAACTAACGCAGATGTTTGGAGACCTAGAGGCCACAACCACAGCGGAATAAAAGCTTTAGAACTTAGTACAACGCACTTCAGCAATTAAGTATACAACACAGTTTCAAACACTAGCTATATAGGTTAAGTGGAATAACAAGGCGCTTATAGCACAGTATAAACAGGGACTTAAGGCTAAAGTCCAGGACGCAATTATCCTAATGGAAGATGTAGATACTTTAAGAGAGTTAATAGATTAGTTAATAAAGATTAATAATAGAATCTATTAAAGAAAACAAGCTAAGAGAGGGTAAGACAAAGTTCTACAGTTATATAAGGCGCAGAGTACGCAACAACAGACACAGAGTTAAAAACTATAGAATAGCGCAGAGCTAATGGACCTAAGCGGTACTAAAGAAACCTAAAAATAGAAAAAGAAACCATAGAAACCTAGAGGTTAAGGATTAAGTAATTAAAGGACCAAGGAGCAGAGGCCAAACCAGGGATCTCAGCAACAGAAAACGTTTAGGCGGACTCCACAGCAAGAAAAATAGTTTAAAGATAAAGCTTACATAAATTATGGAAAACAGGGTCATTTTGCCAGAGACTACAGAGGTAGTTAGAGTAACTACGCGGTAAAGGGAACCAGACTAGCAGACAGCATATACATATAGAGGGATAACGGTGCACTGCAAGGAATAAAAGAGTGTTTAATTAACAGTTTTGCGTATTGTTACAATAACGCATGCCAAATTCATAAGAACGCTAAGTACGGCGTAAGCTATTAGCTGCAAGAGCTAGAGTTAAAAGGACTCTAAGGAACTAGAGAGTTAGATAAAGAATAAGATTAACTCTATAAGCTAGATCAAGATGTTACAGCAATGTGCGGACAAAGATTAGTAGTAATAATAATAAAGTCGGAGTACTTATTAATTAACAGTAATAAGGACGAAAAAGAGGCTAACTAGGAGCACTTAAACCTTAATAACGCAACAGAAGTAGAGACTAAGACCATCACCAAACAAGGTTTAGTAACGGATGTTATAACACCATTAGATACAATTTCCATCGCTTTATAAGACAATAGGAGTAACGTTTAGAAGAAACTAAGTAAGTAGATAACTGCTAATGCTAGCTTATTACTCAATAAAGGTAAAAGGCCACAGGCTTAAGATTCTTAAGAAGAGATATAAGAAGCTTAAGACTCTTAAGACAAGATAAGACACACCTAAGAACCTATAACGGACAAAAACCGATAGGAAAGGGCAGCAACTCAGTTTAGTAGCAAATAAATAAGTATAGGACGCAAGTTTAAGAACTATAAGTTCGGGGAACGAATAAGAACATTAGCAATTCTAGGTAAACGCAGTATTTAGCCTAAAGATTAAAAAGTCAATACCTAGATCAAAAAGCAAGACAACTACAAGGATCTAGCTGCAAGACGCAGAAAATAAGAAACTATAGATAAATTTAGGACAAGAATTATCATATAGCAAGAGTAAAAGCTAGATAAGAGATCAGCTATACTAGGTCGTATAAGGGACAGAGCACCTATACAAAGAGTTACTAATAGGCCAAGTGCAGGGATACCTAGGGCAAAGTAGTTAGACAAACTGGAACAAGAGGAGGATCTAGATATCCCAACCAGGTTTAAAGAAAGGCATACTAAAGGATATCACAATGCAGCGATAACAAGGTACTTTCTAATAGATAGACTATACACACTAAACCAGTTGTATGGAAAGTGGTATAGGCAACAACACAACAACAAATAGGAAGATTTTTATATATAGCTAAACAAAAAAGTTATCCAAGACTAACCTATTATGGAGAAACACATAAGTCATATTAAAGGAGCATTAATTATAATGTTAAGGAACCTAGAAGAGAGGTCCAGGGACTAGAGAAGTAAGTGACAAATCTTAGTACCTATAGTAGAGATACTAGTGGTTAGGTTAACTAGGTATAAGTTTAAACTTAAGGACAAAAACAAACCAAGAGTTAACCCAAAATATATAGCGCATTATATACTATCATGGATAGCTTATATGGATGATACATATAACATATATAGAGCACCTAAAGATAAGAACCGGAAGTACCTAGTAAGAATATATTAGGCACCAGAGGAAAAGCGGTTTAGGAATGCTAAGTATATATATAGTTGGCACCCAGTAGAAGTACAAGGTTAAGGAGACTTAACACTTTAACCAGGAAGATTCCTTACGGAAGAATACCTAGACGGATAATAGTGGTGGGAGTGCCCAGAGAACACTTATCTATAGCATATAGAGGAAAAGAAACGAACTAAGTATTAGCCAAAGTTAAACTAAATATAGGCAGGATCTAGCAGCCAACAGTTAGGAAAAGGGGAGGCGCATAGGACTAGAGGGAACTAGTATTAGAGCCTTAGACCCTTAAAGAAATTTAAGGACAATACCTAAATTTATAAGCTAAGTGGCAAGATCAGCAGTTTAAAGTGTTAGTAGATAGTAGAGTAATAAGGAACCACATATTACCAAAGGCAGTAGAGAGGATAGGGTTACCACACAGACAGAAGGAACACCTATATCCACTTATAACAATTTTAGAAGATTAGATAGCCTATAGAGAAGGCATTATTAATCTTAAAATAGGACCTATTTAGATAACTATTAAAGGGAGACCAGTTAGAATATCTTTTAATATCCTACCATTAGGATAGGACGAGGCGATACTAGAAATACCTTAGTTATAGGAGTATAATCCAAAAATTAATTGGGTTATAGGTCAAGTCAATATCAAGGATATATGACAGCGCAAAGTGCGATAGTAAACCAAGTTAGTATGGTACTAAGTTAGAGCGACATATAAGGAGACTAAGCGAGGCTTAAGTTATATACCAAAGAGATACCATAAGTATAGAAAAAAGTTATAGTTACCAGAAAGTAAGAAGCTGTTAAAGTATATAGCTTAGGACCATAAGATAGAATTAGAAGAGGGAATAAGTCCAAAGTTCTTTCCAATCTATAAGCTTACTAAAACAGAGTCAGTAGCGCTTAAGGAGTTTATCCAGAAGAACTTATAAAAGGGATACATTAGACTGTTATAGTTATTAGCAGGATATCCAGTACTATTCATCCTAAAGAAAAACGGAAAACTTAGGATATATATAGACTATAGATAGTTAAACAGCATTACTAGGAAGGATAGGTATCCTTTACCCTTAATTAGCGAAATCCAAGACAGGATAGGTAACGCAAAAATCTTTACAAAGATAGATTTAAGATAGGCGTACCACCAGATTAGAATTAAGGAAGGCGACAAATAGAAGGCAGCCTTTAGGTCAAAGGAAGAACTATATAAGCCATTAGTTATGTAATTCGGGCTTATAAACGCGCCAGCAACGTTCTAGAAGCAAATTAATAGTGTGTTAGGAGAACACCTAGATAAATTTGTTATGGTATACCTTAACAACATTATTATCTACTTAGAGAGTAAAGAAGAGTATAGAGAACACATTAAGTAGGTCTTAAAAAGACTACAGGAAGAACAGATGCCAGTAGCAATTAAGAAATACAAGTTCTTTACCTAGAAGACCGATTTCGTTAGATTTATTATTAAACTAGGCCAACTTAGTATAGATCTAAAGAAGATTAAGGCCATAGTAAATTAGCAAGAACCAGAGAATATTACGTAGTTGAGATCGTTCCTAGGGTTTTGCAATTACTGTAGAAGGTTTATAGCGCAATAGTCACAGGACATTAAGCTGTTTACGCAGTTAACTAAGAAAGAAGAACCGTGGGTATAGGGAAAGGAGTAATAAGAACTATTTAAGAGAGTTAAAGAGTTATTTACCTAAGAGCCAGTTCTTAAGATCTATTAACTAGGTCTAAAGACGGTTATAGAAATGGATGCATTAGACTTTACACTAGGAGTATACTTCCTATAGAAATATTAAGATAGATGGCACCCAGTAGCATACTACAGTTAAAAGATAACACCACTAGAGTTAAACTATGACATCTACAACAAGGAGTTGTTAGGTATAGTTATAGCACTTAAGGAATAGAGAGCATTCTTATAAGGCATAGAGAAACCATTTGTGGTTAAGACGGACTATAAGAACCTTACAGGATTCCTAATAACAAAGGAACTCAACCGGAGACAGGTTAAATAGGCGGAAATGCTTGCAAAATACTATTTCGAAATTCAGTATACCAAGGGTACAGATAATGCACGAGCAGACGCTCTAAGCAGAAAGGCTAAACTGCAAAGTAATAAAAAGCTATCAGGAGCTTTATTGCGAAAGGATTAAGATAGATTAATCAGGTATAATTATCCAAAGATTATAGTAACTAAGGAAAGTCAAATCTACAAATCACTAGAGAGTAATTAGACATAAAAGATCTAAGAAGCATAGGAAGAGGATCTAGACTTAGAGTAATATGAAAATAGAGAAGCAATATATATGCCTAAGTCTATTACAGAAGAATTTGTTAAGGAATTCCATAAGGGAATAATATAAGAACATAATAGAGCTATAGGCTTAGTGTTAAGACTTTAAGAGGAGTATATTATTTAAGGAATCTAGGGACTAGCAAGATAAGTTATAAAGGAATATCTAAATTGCCAAAGGAACAAACCAATAAGGTATAAGCCATATAGAGGGCTATAACCTATTAAGACACCAGGAAGACCATAGGAGGTTATATTATAGGACTTTATTATTAAGTTACCAAAGTCAAGAGATCCTATTATAGGACAAGATTATAACGCGATCTTAGTAATAGTGGATAAGCTAATAAAGTAGGGATACTTTATAGTATGCACTAAAGAGATATCAGCAGAAGATATCGCTAGAATCTATATAAAAGAAGTGTTTGTAAGACATAGAGCACCAGACAAGATTATATCGGATAGAGATTTAAGATTTATAGCAGCATTTTAGGAAGTATTTCTGGCAGAACAAGGGGTTCGCGCAGTAATATCTATAGCATATTATCCGCAGACGGATAGACAAACGGAAAGACTAAACTAGACACTAGAGCAGTATCTAAGACATTATATTAATCACACACAGAATAATTGGGTATCGTTACTACCAGTTATACAGTTTATATATAATATAACACCACAAGAAGGAATAGGAACATCACCATTTAAGGCAAACTATGGATATAAGCCAAGAACATCGTTATCGCCACATTAAGTAAAAAAGACGAGTAGCACAGCTAAATAAAGAATAGAGATGTTAATAAATCTTTATATAGACCTTAAAGAAACAGCTAAACTAGTATAAGAATAAATGAAAAGGTACTATAATGCTAAGAGATCTAAGGGACCAGATCTTAAGGAGGGAGATAAAGTATAGCTACTACACAAAAATTTTAAGAGTTGACGACTAAGTAAGAAGTTAGACTATATCAGACTAGGACCTTTTAAAGTTAAGTAAAGAATTTTATTAGTTACGTATAAGTTAAACCTACCAGCCAAAATAAAAATCTACCCTATACAGCATATCGCAATGCTAGAACCAGTATACGGAAATGTTAAGCTACCAGTCTATAAGGCAGACACGTATAGAGGACAAGAGAAAGACAAATAGCAAGTTTTAAAGATTATCAGTCACGAGGATATAGATGACAAAACATGGTATAAAGTAAAGTAGATAGGCTATAGTAAGACTACCTAGGAACCACTAAGCAACCTAAAAAACGCTATAGGAAAGGTACGGGAGTATTAGAAGAGAGCAGGTCAGGCAATATTAATAAAGAAGGATTGCTAAAAAATAAGTTACCTAAGGGGGACCCAAGAGAAGCAATTGCCGAGCTACTTAGAGTTATTTCCCTTATAGGAGAAGAGTTAATCCTTTTGTTACCTAGCTTAGACAAACCCTATTAAACAAGTTTCCACTCCTTAGAACGGACCTTCTTACGGACACGTTTAAGACAAAGAAGATAGGCAGAAGCGGATAAACAGGCTTTAAGGGCACGCTGTTAAGCAGCTGTAGCCTCCTACTCTGCTTTCTATGAACAACGAAGCTTATCTAAGGCGCTTAAGAGCTTACCGTTAAGTTTTACAGCGGCAGATTAAACATAAGACCCTATAATAAGTTACTTAGGGAACTTAAAGACTGTTAAGAGTTATAGGATACGTATACTTAGCGTTAGAAACAGAGCAAACATCGCAGAATAATTAAACGTTTGCTTTAGTATACTCTAAGTAAGACGAGGGTTGTTAAGACAAAGGACTCGCCAGCGCAACACACACTAACCCCGCTTTTACGCAACAAGAATATGGAGACGGCATTATCTCACTAAGTAACAGTATGGCAGCCACGGTGCGAGCATAGCGCTGCGCTTGCGAGGAAGAAGGAGCTTTAGGCATAATAAGTATAAATATTAACCAGACTAATTAAACGGACATTACACCTCTAGTAGACAACTTGGAGATGTTAGGAATCTTTAAGGACGAAGATAAAGAGGAGGGAGATGGTGTTACGGACGCTTTAAGTACAATGTTACAACTACTTAGAGAGGAGTCGGCGGAAGCTAGTTAGTTAATATAGGCAAGGTCTAGAATGGATCCGGTGGAACCATGTAACAAGGAATAGTAAGTGAGTCACATAACGTTGTACGTAGTGTATAAGGAGTACGCAGTATACGCCACGTATAACACGTACAACACGTACCTTACGTACAAGAGAGGATTTCTTAGGAGTACAGTTGTGTATTTAAAGGACCTCAGTCCCTACCGTAGATAGTTCTCTCCTTATAGTGAATCTTAGAATACAATTGGAGTTAATCTATTAGGCAACCACTCCACCAGTTGTTATTATGTTGTTGATTTTGTTCATACCTACATACCCAGCCCATTGACAGAACCCACCGTAGTTCCTACTACAAGGTTCCGTTACACTTAGTTTACTTATACTATAACGCTTAACAATATAATGTTTAAAATTATTTAAGAGTTAGCGGGCTTTTAAAATAATATTAATATAGTGCGGATATTAATTAACCGGCCAGATCTATTAATTATTAGAGAATACGTTAAGCAAGGAACTAAGAAGTCCTTTAAGAGCTTATACTTTGTTATAGACTGCGTATATACCGCTATATCTGCTAAGTAGAGAATCTAATACATGCCAACTCCCTACTAGATCCTAAAGACAATTATCTTTCTTAATTTAAAGGACCTAATATTACTAGGCAGGGACTTAATTTATTTATAGTTAGTATATTACGGGTACCAGGAAGCGTAGGCTAGAAGAGCTATTTAGCTTTATTATATATTATTAGCTATTGCGGATAAAGACAGACTATATAAGAAGTTTAGAAAGCCTAACTTAGAAATCCATATTCTGCTCTCTTTTAACGCGCTTACCCACAGCGCTAATATTCCTAATATTAACTATATTGTGTAGTATTGCATATATAAAGACAAGTGCATTAATATAATATAGTAACGGCTTGGACGCGGTGCTTATAGTAGTGGTTAAAAAGGTAAGGCGATATTTTTAATTAAGGATTGGTATAAAGGTCTATGTAAGGATATTACTAGGCTAGCCAAAAATCGCGGTTATACTAGTAGAGCCTTTTAATCTCAGCCAAGTCAACTTAGCTGCAAATATTATGTCAAGCAATAGGTGCTACAAGAGAACAGGGCTGCTAATTTTGCTAGTAATATATCTTTAAGAGTGTCTATGTGTAGTAATACTAATTCTAATTCGTCCACATCTAATATAGGGCAAGAGCTTAGTCTAGGTGGAACATCTGTAGTTCTACCTATGGATATTCTACTAAAGAAGCCAGCATAGCGCCTAAAGACTAAAGCTAAGAAAAGAGCAGCTCTCTCCCATTATATATATGCTCTTATAAATAAGGAAAAGGGCTACTTATAAAAGATTATATTAGAAAACTATAAGGAACAGTCTCCGTCTAATAGGGGCTAAGGTTGTTGCTCTAACTATAATCCTACTTTATAGGCTTTTAAAGAGTTTAATATCCGCAAGCCACATATAAAGGGGATTCCAAGAAAGATACAATAAAAGGCCTTCGCTATAAGCATAAAAAACTAGTTCTGTAACTAGATAGAGAAGAAATATTAATACACTATTTAGAATCCAACCTTAAGCTACATTATATCCAATAAGCAAATTGCTGCCCTTTGCAGCTGTGCCTAGTATATAACCAGCTATAAGGCGCTTAAGAAAAACCTACCTAATTAGAATTATAATCAGCTTGGTAATAATCTAGATAAGTTTATTACCTTTATTTAAGCGGAGGTAGAAAAGGCAAATTAGGTAAAAAGCTAGCTATTAGCGTTAGCAAGCAAATTAAAAGATAGCATAGAGCGGATATTACCATGGTCTAGGGTAGCGGAAAGGCATATAGTATTAGCAGCTTAATATCCGTAAACACAAGTAGCCTAGCTACCTTAATCAATATCTGCCGAAAATTTGCATATAGGGCTGCTAACACTATTACCTTCTTAGCCTACATCTAATAGGAACGCGCAGCTGGCTAGCTTAAACTCTAGCTAGTAGAACACCTCTAGGCTAAGTACACTAACACCCTATAATGGATATCAGTCCTGGCAACGTAATAGTTAGGTCCAGTTTTTAATATAGGGCGGATATCTAGGATCCTAAAGTCAGGCCAGGTATTAACAGCCCTAGGGCAACAATTAGCGTCAGTTATTATCAGGTATTAAGTATCAGCCTCTTAGATATCAGGGTCTATACTACAACAATAGATGTTAACTCCCTACAGCTCCCAGATATCCAAGTCTATACTATAGCATTAAAAACCAGTCTCTAGGGTAGGCTAGGTATTATAGCTTACAAGGCAGCTCCACATCTCAACCCTTAGAATAATCCAGATATTAGAGCTTATAGCATAGTATTAGGTCTTAGCCCTTAAAGCAATCCGGATATTAGAGCTTATAGCATAGCATTAAATCCAAATCCTTAGGGCAGTCTAAGTATTAGAGCTTATAGTGCAATATTAAGTCTTAACTTTTAGATAAGCCTAAGGTTTAATATTCGCAATATAGCACTAGATCTCCAATTACGAAAAATTCTAAAGTTTAAGATCCGCACCGTAGCACTAGTTCCCAGGTAGTAGGAAATTCGGAAATTTAGAATTCGCAATACAGTATTAGATCTCCGCTCCTAGAGAATCCTAAGGCTTAGGATTTAAGTTATAATACTAAATCTCCGCTCTTAGGAAACTCTAAGGCTTAGGGTTTATAGGCTAATACTTAATCTCCGCCCTCTAAACTAGGCATAGTTTAGAATTCGTGTGCTAATACTTAATCCCCACCTTCTAAATTAGGTGCGGCTTAGAACCTGCAGCCTAGTACTTAATCTCCGCCCTCAGTTTTAGATATAACGCAGCTTTAGTAGGTTGGTATTTAATATTCCTCAGCATTCCACTTATTTGTCAACTTAACTAAGACTAGGGCAGAGCTCTAATCAATATCTAGGTGCTAAGTATTGATCTCCATATACGTATTTAAAAAGTCCATTAAATTCTTATTTAGAGAGACATTAAGGTTTATACTAAAAGCTCCTAAAACCTATAGAACCTATATTATATTAGTTATTTAGTTTAAGTGTCTCACAATCCTCTTAACTAGATATTATCCATTCTTCTTAGGCTACTATACCTTAAGCCTCTTAGCCAATATCAGATCCGCCTCGCAGCAGGAGAAAACAAAAGGACGTATCTATACACTTTAAAAGTAAGAAATCCGCTTACTAAGTAAACCTAATATCCGCTTATAACCCTTCTCTAGCACCTTAATTAAGCGGTAATTCTATATCAATGTCACTTTACAAGTCAACTAGACGGCACCCACTTACTTTAATTAGTAGTAACTTAACTACAAAGGATTTGCGCGTTATAAATAAGCATATATAAGGTAGTTAATGTTTCCTAAGGTAAGTCACTATAGCAATTACTTATTAGTAAGCTAATTTGATAAAATCTACAGTATAGATATTTACCTTTAATTAACCTCCATACCTTCCACCTCACAGCATCGCACTATAAACTTTATTATTGTTGTTTTATCTACTGTCCATTAGCATACTACTCTCTATAATGCCTTCTTTTACACCTCTAAATATATCTAACAGCTATTCAGTTAAGGAACTTGATATGCGCAATATTAATAATAAAATAATTAAGGACGCTTTTAAGGACGCTCTTTCTTTTACTAATCCTTTAGGGTCTCTGCCTAAAGAGTAAGCTTTCTAATACTAAATTATGCCTATAGCTAATATAATTTTAGGAAATATATACTAAAGTACTCTTTATTGGATCTAGCAGAGCACTATAATAAGACTATTGCAAAATCCGCTAGAAATCCGCTTACCTCTTCACTACCTTGCTCTTTGCCGCCTATTTCTTTACCATCTACCTCTTTGCCGCCTACTGCTTCTAAAAAGTTTAATTATTATTATACTTCTGCTTCTCTTAAGAGGCAGGCTAATAGAATTACTACGTAAAATATTTAGTACAAGATAGCCTTTAAATCGTAAGTATTAACTATACTATTTTAATGTCCTGTCTACTAATTTACCTCTTGCAGTAACCTAATAGAAATGTTAGATATTTTAAATAACAATAAAAAGAGTAATCTTAATAACGCCAACTCTCCTAAAAGCCCTCCTCTATCCTCTTATAATCTCCACAGCCCTTGCAAGCTCCGCAGTACATAGATAGCCTAAGCTATAACATCAGACATTAATATAAACAAGCGCCTTCCTATTTAAGTGCCGTTAGTAAATAAATAGTACACCCCAAAAGCTAGTGCTTGGGATAATATAAAGGAAGCTTGCCAGCGGAGATATACCTACATCTAGAATATTAAGGGTAGCTCTAGTATGCTGCGCGATCCACCATACACTCTATACATTAAGTAAGACTATAAATGTCGCGTTTACAAGCAGAACTCTAGGCCGCATTTTAGAGGTATATGCTTAAGATATTGCTTAAGTGGCAGGTTGTGCAAAAAGTATACTATTATTCTATTAGCTAATACGCATATAGGATAGTTCGCTAAGACTAGAGCCAGTTATACCTCAGCGCAAAAAATATGCGTAATTAGCTTCTGCTAGTAGTCCGGCTAAAACACCTACTAAGAAGGTATAATATCCATATCTTAACAATACGGATATTGCTAATATCCGCATAGCTTTGTACCCGTACCATCCCCCTTGTGGAGACCTCCCCTCCCCTTAAGAATCTCACTTATAGTAATATACGCAGCCGTAGAGGTACCCGTTCTACCACTGCTCCTCCTACTCTTTTACTAATTCCTAGCACGCCTAGTACTGCTTCTAGTACTACTGCCGCTCCCGCTGGCACAGAAAATGTTGGGGTGTATTTAGCAATTGCTGTTTCCGCACGCGTTAATATAGTTCGTAAATAGGTAACTAAAATAGCAAAAGATATTCAGGCTATAAATCGCTGGTTAAGTAAGCTTAAAGATTCTTTAAGTAAGATAAAGGATAAGCTTAAGTTTATAAGGCGTATATTATAGCACTTATACGCAACACCGGGTTGCTAGATATAGAATTTAAGTAGATATAGGTTAGCTATTACTGCGGGTTAACTATTATTATGGGTTTAAAGTAATAAAATAGTAGCTCTTACCTCTTTGCTACTATGTATATAGGAATTAAGTCTCTACCTAGTATTTAATAGATATACTTAATTAATATTGTAATATCCGTATAAGCTAAGATAAAAATATTTATATATCCGCACCATTAATGATTACTAAGGTGAGTTACCATAGTAGCAATTATTTGTTAGTGAGCTAATTTAATAAAATTAGTAGCATAAATATTTACCTTTAATTAACCTCCGCACCTCTTCTTCCTCTACCAACCTTCCACCTCATAGCACCGCACCATAAACTTTATTATTGTTGTTTCATCCACTGTCCCTTAGCATTCTACCATCTATAATGCCTTTATTTACACCTATAAACAATATTAATGCAAACAACAGCAGCTAGGCAGTTAAGGAACTTAATATATATAAAATAAACGAGGATGCTGTTAAGCACGCTATAGCTACTTTTACTAAGCCTTTAGACTCTATTCCTAAAGAGTAAGCTTTCTAATACTAAATTATGCCTATAGCTAATGTGATTTTAGAAAATATATACCAAAGCGCTCTTTGCAGGATTTAGTAGATGATAAAAATATAGATAGAGCGAAATCCGCTAAAAATCTATGCACCTTTTCGCTGCCTGCCTTTCTATTGCCTACATCTTTACCATAGACCACTTTGCTGTCAGTTTCTTCGCCGTCCGCTTCTTTACCATCCGCCTCTCTACTGTCACCACCTAATGCTTCTAAAAGGAGGCTTAATAAGGCTTATTTATCTTCTTTTCTTAGAAAGCAGGCTGAAAAGGCTACTAATACGAATCTGAAGGCTAAGATAGCCATTGAATTGTATATATTAGTTATACTATTTTAATATCTTGTTTACTAATTTACCTCTTATAGTAACCCAACAGAAATATTAAAGATTTTAGATAACGATAAAGAGAGCAATCTTAATAATACTAACTTTCCCAAAAGCCCTCCTCTATCCTCTTACAATCTCTGCAGCCCTTACAATCTCTATAGCACTATAAATATAAACAAGCGCCTTCCTATCTAAGTGCTATTAGCGAATAAATGGTATACTCCAAAAGCTAGTATTTGGGAGAACATAAAGGAAAGTTGCCAGCGGATATTAACACACGTCCAGAATATTAAGGGTAGCTTTGGTAAGCTGTGTAATCCACTATATACTCTATGCAAGAAGCATGGCCACAAATATCGTGTTTACAAGAAGGACTCCAGGCCTTATTTTAGGGGTGCGTACTTAAGATGTTATATAGGTAGCAGGCCGTGCGGAAAGGTACATGCTAATAGTATACCATTATTCTGTCAGCTAATATGTATATAGGAAAGTTTACTAAATCTAGAGCCAGTTACACCTTAGGGTAAAAAACATGTAAAATTAACTTCTGCTAATAATCCAGCTAAAACGCCTACTAAGAAGGTATAGTATCCACGTGTTAATAATACGGATATTACTAATATCCGCATAGCTTCGTTCTTATACCATTCCCACCCATACTACTATACCTCCCCCCCTAACTAAGACCTCCCCCCCCATTAAGACTCCCACTCACAGTAGTACGCACGGCCGTAGAGGCACCTACTCTACTGCTACTCCTCTAACTCTTTTACCAATTGCTAGCACGCCGGGTGCTGTTATTGCTGCTACCGCTTTCGCTAGCACGGGATCTATTGGGGTGTATTTAGCAATCGCTGTTTCTGCGCGCATTAATATAGTTCATAAACAGGTAACTGATATAGCGAAAGATGTTTAAGCTATAGACCGCCGGTTAAATAAGTTTAGAGATTCTCTAAGTAAGATAAAAAATGAGCTTGCATTCCTAAGGCGTGGTGTTATTATACTTAAACGCAATGCTGGGCTACCAGATATTAAATGAGTAAATACAAGTTAGCTGTTGCTGCGGGTTGGCTATTATTACGGGTTTATAATAATAAAATAGTAGCTCTTACCTTTTTGCTACTATATATGTAGGAATCAAGTCTCCGCCTTATATTTAACAAATATACTTAATTAATATTATAATATCCGCATAAGCTAAGGTAAAGATATCCGTATAAGTTAAGATAAAGATATTCGCACAAGCTAAGATAAAGAGATTTATATATCCGCACTATAAAACAGCTAACTGCTACGTTATATACTACGCATTAAGAAGATTATACGCTGGCTAGAATTAATATTAGTAAAAAGAACTAGCTTAATATATTAAGACAGAAACGTACTATAAGCCCAAGCATTTAAAAGTCCTCTGGCATATTGTCTATAGCCTTGTCAAATCCGTCCTTATAAGGGTTATATAGTAAACCGCTAATATAAGACATCCGTATATTAAAATCAGCAATACTGCCCTATAAAAGCCGCTCTAATCCAAGTTAAAGAATAGTAGGCACCTTAAACCCAACGTCCTATACACGCTGACGCATAATTAAGTCCTTAGCAATTATATCCGCAAGGAACTAGATATTAACTGTGGGAAACTTAATTATATAATTAGATATTATCCGCTCACCAAACACGTCCTTAAATTTAGTACGAAGAGGTCTAGTATAGCTTATGGTAAGAACACTCCACCTAAATAGAGAGTCTACTCTAAAGGTTAAGTTTCCGCGTAATTAGAGTAATTCCTTCAGCTAAAGATTTAGCAGTTTATTAAGTTAATTAGCTTTAAAAAAGCTATTTAGCTCTCCGCGATTATTAATTAGCCTATTTGCCAGTATGGCCCGCTAAAGCACTGGGTTACACGCCTCTATTGCAATTAACCTCTAGAAGTACATTATTTCAGATATATAGTTATTGCTCCTTAATCCGGCAAAGTAAAGGCAAAGGTGGGCAATTGCACGCTTTAAAAGGCCGATATCCGCATGCTTAATAGCGTATTTTAACACTTTATATGTTTTAACCACCTATAGATACCAAATATAATTAAAGAACTCCACGTTAATAATCTAAGTAGGCTGGCTTGTAGTAGCAGAGCTAGGCACTATAAGTAATTAATCCACAATCTAAGAACCTCCACGGGTAGAGGGGTACGGAGGAATTAATTTATTGGCCTTTTAGCCGACTTCGGAGCTAAAGCCCGCTGCGTGGATATCCTTAATATACTATAGAAACTGCTTAGGCATTAAGGATCCAATATATCTTTTAACCACACCTTCTTTATAAATGTTAAGCCTACCGCGGATATATGTTAAGAAGAGCGCAATAATACAGGCATTAAAACTGTGCAGTACTAGCTCCTTAAGATGGTAAAAGGGAGGGCACTCTATAGGAATATTTTGTTGCCTAAGGTAATTTATATAAGTATAGAGCGTAGAGTACTGCTACGCATATTGCTCACCACTAAAGAAAGTCCTTATAATTGTATATAGGAAGTTTAACCGGAGGTGCTAAAGACCTAGAACAGGTAGTACCTAACAGTAGCTATTATATGGGAGCGCAGCCTCCGCCTACTCCCGCTTATAGGCATAGATAAGCTTTATGGTTTTCTGATTACTGTATGCTAGATATAATTGGCCCTGGAAATCGTTATTGTGATTAAGTTGTAGTTGCTTTAGAAAGATCGTCTTAAGTACACAGTAGTTGCCACTTATAGAAGCCTCGCTCTCTATAATAGGGCCTAGGTTTACATGTATTATCTTTATAGATAGTAGAATGTTAATCTCTAGCATTATAACGGGACTAGCCTAGTTATAGTAGGAATGTCTTAGTAAAACACTCGACAGATAGAACTTAAAGCTTTGACCGAATTCTGCCGAATTCTGCTAGCTTGATCGACTTCTGCCAAGTTCTGCTAGATCAATCGAATACTACCAAAGTCCGTCCGCGTGCGCACGTGCGCACGCATCGACCAAGACCCCTGAACTATTTAATTGCAAGATTCTCTCGTTATTCCTTTCTCTTCTTTACGCAACGTCTTGTTTCTAGTAAGAGCTATATACCCTTAGATTTAGATAGAATTTATATTATTTCTTTAAATCTTTCCTAAAGCCTCTTCGCGCCCTTATATTACGTTGCGTCTAAAATAACTACTATTAAAATGGTAAACAACCTTAAATCCCACGCGTTAACTACGAGTATTATAACCCTAGTTAGGGAATAGTTAACTATAATACAAGAAGCCTTTATAGATGCTTTAGCTTAGTAGCGGGCTGCACTAAAAGCCTAGCATTAGCAATTAATAGAAATACTCTACAAAGAACTCCACAACGTTAATACACTTATAATAGAGACCCCAATAGTAACACCTATAAATAAAATTAAGATAACCGTATGTAAACCCGGCCTGTTAAATGCAAACCCTAAACTAGTAATGGTAGCTTAACCCATACCTATAACAAACCTAGTACCTACTATAAAATTAAAAAAGCTTCCTAACCCTCTAATATTTAATAGAAATTAAAATAATCTGTGTCCCTTTGTAACTAAGCTCTGCCTTAAACTCTTAATAAACTATAACCAATACCCTACCAAAGCTAGCAAGATTAGCTATAGAATATCTCAATTAAGTAAAGACGCTGTATAAACTATAGACCCATTCTTCTGTAATAGCACCTTTGTTAATTTCAAAATCTTTATCTCTTTATTAGAACGAACGTATAATAACACCAGCCATAAACATACCGCTATTACTAAACTTAAAAACCTATAATAACGGAATCAAGACTTTACTAGCTTCTTTTTGGAATTTTTAGGCCTTATTGGCGAACTAGATTAGAATAAAGCCGCTAAAGTTGCTGCTCTTTAACAAGCTATTTTGGATAAAATTAGAGCATAGTTAGTAGGCAGGGAACTGCTAAAGAACCTACCTAAATTTGCTATAATATGTTAACAAATTAATAAAGACCTTTAATATAATAAATAAACTTATTCTCTAAAGCCAACTATGCCTTGCGTTTAAGACTTTACAAAACTAACATATACCCTAAAGCGCGACCCTTTTCCGAAATCTACGCACGACCTTATAGACCTCAACGCCACTCAATCCTACGCACCCTTAGGAACCAACAAACAAAGGACTTAAGCCATAAATGGAGAATGCTTTAGATATGGCAGAAAAGGATATATCTAAAGGAATTACCAAACTTACCCTTTTAAAAAAGTCCGCTGTAGTTCCTTCTGGTCTTTAAATCGCACCCACTCCTTAAATCGCACTTATTCTTTAAGCCGTACTCACTCCTTAACTCGCATTTGTTCTATAAATTATACCTAATCGTTATAAAGCATCTCACGCTTAGCTAACTTAGAAAATGAATCATCCTAGGGCCAAGTCGCGCCTTAGGATAAAAAGTGGAAGAGTATAAGTGTCTAGGCTCTTCCAGCGCTAATATACAATATAACTCCCTTAATGTACCTAGCGAAATTCAAATACTCAGAAAATAGAAGGAGGTATAAATCCTTATAGACAGCAGAGCTACTAGTATAGGCTTTATTAATATAAACTACGCGAAAACCTAACGCCTGAATTTAAAGAAACTTAATAAGCCCTAAGGCCTATAAGGCTTTAACAGCAAACCCTTAATATATAGCGAATTAACGTCCTACGCTCTTATGAAAATGCGGATAGGTAAACACCTTAAATATATTTCCCTATTTATAACACCCCTAAAGCAATATAAGATAATACTTGGACATAGATAGCTAAAACGGCACGACCCTTTAATTAGCTAGGTTAAAGAAATACTAAAATTCCGCACGACCTATTACTGAAGTTATTGTTTAAAATACCACCTGCCCTATAAATATGTATAAGACTATTTAAATTCAATATAATACGAATTGCCCTTACTATAAACCTTGAACCAACACGATAAAACTACAACTACTAATCGTAGTAAAAAATGTAAAGATAATACATTAAAACCCTTTAAAATTTGTATAATACAAGCCGCACCTTTTATTTCGTTAGCAAGAAAACAAGACCACGAAATCTTTGCTATAACAATAGAAGATATTAAGAAGGCGCTAGAACTAAAGTAGTATATTAACCCTTAACCTCTTATACCTAAGGAGTACCATAATCTAATTAATAAGTTTAAAAAACGATTTGCAGACCAGCTGCCCCCGTATTGGGATAAACACAATTTTAAGATAGAACTTGAACCTAGTATAACACCAAAGTTCGGTCCGCTATATAGTATATTACAAGAAGAACTGCTTATAATATAATAATACCTTAACAAGCATCTAGAAAAAGGATTTATTTACCCTAGTTAATCTCCATTTACCTTACCTATATTATTTATTAAAAAGCCAGAAGAAGGCTTAAGATTCTATATTAATTACTAAGCCCTAAATGCAATTATAATTTGAAACTAATATCTAATCCCCTTAATCTAAGAGACGCTTAACCGCTTAGCAAAGGCACGATATTTTATAAAGCTTAATATAGTCGCTGCCTTTAATCAAATTCGCATCTAAGAAGGAGATAAGAAGTATACAGCCTTTTATATATAATGGGGACTCTTTAAATACCTAGTAATACTATTTAGTGTAAAGAACAGTCCTGGTATGTTTTAGCAATACGTTAATAATACGCTCTATGAATTCCTTAATATATTTGTTACCGTATATATTAATAATATCCTAATCTACTTGTCTTTGCTTTCTAAGCATTGAAAACACGTCCAAATGGTCCTTAAACGTTTGCGAGATGCGGGTTTATAATGCAATATTAAGAAATGCAAGTTTTACGCGTCCAAAGTCACATACCTAGGCCTAATTATATCCCGCGACGGAATTAAAATAGACCCTAAAAAGGTTGCTGTGATTATAAACTAGGGAAGCCCTAGTAACGTATAAGATATTTAAAGATTTCTAGGATTTATAAATTTCTACTGCTAATTTATTAACTAGTTCTTAAAAATTGCCTAACTATTAGTAAACCTAACAAGAAAGAACATGAAATTTAAATAGACTGCTAGATATAAATAAGCTTTTAACAACTTAAAATAACGCTTTATAACCACTCTAATTCTTACCCACTTTAACCCTGACCTTAAATATATTGTTAAAACAGACTCGTCTAATCATGCCCTAGGGAGAGTGTTATTGCAATATAATAAGGACGGTGAGCTATATCTAGTAGCCTTTCTCTCTCAAAAGCTCGCCCCTACTAAATTAAACTATAAGATATACAATAAGGAACTACTTGCAATTATTAGATGCTTTAAACAATGGCATCCAGAACTTAAAGGATTATTATTTCTAATACGCGTGTTAACGGACCATAAAAACCTATAGTACTTTATAACTATAAAGCAGTTAACGCAGCGCCAAATTCATTAGGCTAAATACCTCTTATAATTTAACTTTAAGATTATATACCAACTGGGCAAACTTAATCAGAAGCCTAATGCATTAATATAACAATTATAAGATTTACCTGTAAATACCTTAAACGAACGGATTATAAATTAATTATGGATCTTATTGCCCCCTAAACGCTTTAAGAAACTACGTCCTATATTTCTAGATATGGAACTTAATAGAAACAAATTAGAAATTAATAAATAGGAAATAGAAATTAATAAGCTAATAGAATACAAATATAAAAACAACGCATAGATAGCAGATGTAATAAAAGCAATTTAAACAGGAAAACAATAGCATAAAGATATTATACTCGCTAAATGCAAAATTTGTAACAATCAACTATACTATTAATAGAAGATGGTAGTTCCAAATTCCAAACCCTTATAATTTAAGATACTTAAATTCGTATACAATTCCCCTATAGTAGGACATCCTGGCCATGCAAAGACTTATAAGATTATTTAACAAGTATACTACTAGCCTACAATGCACGACTATATACGAAAATACATTTAAGCCTATAGAACGTGCGTGCGTGGGAAGACCTCTTACGTAAAGAAGTAAGGAGTACTTTAACCATTACCAATTTCAATACAAAGATAGCAAGATATCTTAATTAACTTTATAGTTAACTTGCCTAACAGTAATAGGTTTACAAATGTTATAGTAATTATTAACCATTTTATAAAAATGTAATATATGATTCCTATGGACTTAATTAATGCAATATTAGTAGCCAAATGTTTTGTTAAGTACGTCTTTAAGCTACACAAACTTCCTAATTTAATAATATCCAACCATAGAAGCTAGTTCGTTTTAGACTTCTAGCAAGCTCTATATAAACAATTAAGCATTTAAATATAACTCTTAACTGCATTTTATCTAGAGACAGATGGTCAAACCAAAATTGCAAACACAATTATAGAACAATACCTATAAATATACTACTCCTACCTGCAAGATAACTGGGAAAAATGGCTGCCTTTAGCTGAGTTTACTGCAAACAATATAATAAACATATTAATAGGCATAACGCCATTTTACGCGACCTATGGACAAGATCCCTAACTTGGATTTAAACTACAACCCAAAATTAACACAATGTCACAGTGCTGTAATGCAAGTAGGCTAAATAACTACATTGTGGTATGAAGAGGAGAAGAAGATAGAAAGGGGGTATTATACACAAATAGTAGGGCCAGCCCGCCAAGGCGCTAATAGTGGGCCAGCCAACAGTAGGAAACAGTACGAGACAGTATATAACAGGTCAGTGCCATAACAGTACTCCCCTCCCCTAGAAGGTTTGGTCCCTAAACTAAACAAATAACTCTAAAAACAGGTAATGCGTAGGGGCTAGTTTTTGTCACAAAGATATTAGTTCCGCTTACCGCCCTTAGCCGAGCCAATGGCGATTTTCCATCCTGGGGATAGAAAATCCTAATTGGTTAGTTTAGTAAATAAAGTTGGCAGAACTCTACACCGCCACCAGAATTAATCTATATAGCGTTTTGTGGCGTTCCTTAGCAAGAATCTAGCCAATTAGATAACTTTAACTAGCGGTTAAAGTTCCATAACATCTTAACCACTATAAATTAACATCATAGTCGGCTATAACCTTAGCGTAACTTTTCCTTATCTTATACCTAGTCTGGGGGTCTAGGCTTCTTAGGGTATTATTTATGGAACTTATATAGTGCGCGCTCGCACCCTTTTAGGGACTTTTTAGGTTCCTAGGTTTCTTTATTATAATACTTCCACTTAATACAATATGTTAGGCCATGCTCGTCTATTTATTTATTATATACATTAAGGATCTTTTTAAATTTCCACTTATCTGTAATATTGCCATTATTATCTCTTTTAGCTATCCTTTCTGTAACATTATAACGTTCCTCTTTATTAATGCGTGCTTAACCAGAAATCTCTTTAGGGAACCAGAGGCGGACTTTTAAAATATAGAAAGACTTATTAACGCAGATATAGTCTAGGAGGTTAACTATAACTGCTTCTTTATAGGCAGCTAGGACGGGCTAGGGTCTGTCCTAGTTATCATCCCACTTCCTCTTAGGCCGGTTAGTCTTCATGTTTTTAAGGCTAACTATAACCATATCATCCTTTTTGAATATTATACCTTCGTCTTATTTTATATTAGCGTTGTTTTTATAGTGTCGCTGGGAGATATAAGCTAGGGCTTTAAGCTAGGTTAAGATACGCTTAAAGCAGTTAGTAATAGTATTAGCTTATAGGTACTTCTTCTTTGCATATATAGACAGGGCTAATAGCTAGGGGCCCGCTGGTTTAACACCCAGATATAGGTTATAGCCATAGTTGGCAAAGAACGGTGAGATTCCCATAGTCTCATTAATCTAGTTATTTATGGCAAACTTAGCAAGGGGGAGCCAATCTACTTAGTTATCTTAGGTAAAGCTCACAAAGGTGTATAGGTACTTATTTATTGCTGCATTAATAATCTCAGTTTGGCTATCTATTTTAGGGTGCTATACGGAACTAGGGCTTAGGGTTACCTTTAGGCGCTAGTTTAGGCGACGCTAGAAGTTAAAAACAAATAAAGAGCCTTTATTAGAAATAATAGTATTTAGAGCGCTGTGTAACTTATAGACAGTATAGATAAATACTTTAATAAGCTCCTTAGTATCTAGGCCAGTAACAGAAATAAAGTGTCTTATCTTTATTAGGCGGTCAATAACAACAAAGATGTGTCTATATGTTTTGCTATTACAAAGGCACTTAGGCAGGTTAACGACGTGGTTAATAGAGATATTGGTCTATAGGCAGACTGGTAGTTCTAGTGGTTTTAGGAAACTAGGTGGTGCTAAGTATAGGGTCTTTATGCGGAAGCAAAGAGCACAGTCTTTTATAAAGGTAGCCGTGAACTATAAAATACCTAGCCACTAATAGGTTTAATTAAGGAGGTCTAGCGTCTTAACGCGGCCTAGGTGGCCTATAGGACCCAAACTGTGCATGCGGTATATAACTTCTAGTTAGAGTTTAGGTAAATCAAGGACAAATACTTAATTCCTATAGTAGATCAGGCCGTTAACAATTAAACATTTAGATTTATTATAGCGGAGTAACTTCCTAATCTGCTTAGGCCAGTAATATGCTTTACAGCCTTCCTGTTTGCATAGCACAGCCAATATATCCCTAGCAAGTTTATTCTCCTTATAGGCATTCTTAATAAGCTCCTTAAGGGGTTTTTTTTTAGGCTCTGGGTCTATTACTGCAATAAAGTCTTTAATGCTCTAGTCTTAGGATTTACTTAGCAGCTCTTCTAGGATAGCGGGGTTGACTTTTTTTTATAGTAAGATAATGCGGTCTTAGTGTTATAGATGTTTGTTACTAGCATTAGTAGGTACTATACCTAGGAGACAGCTAAGAGCGTTTAGGATTATAGCTTTGGTGCTAGGCCTATAGGTAATAACAAAGTTAAACTAAGAGAGGAACTCAGCCCATTAGACTTGGTGCTAGTTTAGTTGTTTTGTTGTTATAAAGATCTGGAGGTTCTTATAGTCTATAATAATCTCAAATAGTTACTTAGTTCCTTGTAGTTTAGGGCGCCATTCTTTTAGTGCTTTTACAATTACTAGGAGCTCCTTATTGTATATCTTATAGTTACATTCTAGGGTAAAGTACTTGGCAGAGAAGAATGCGACTAGCTTAAGTTTGCCATCTTCGCTAGCTTAGTAAAGCACTCCTTCTAAAGCCCAGTTTAAGGCGTCTATCTCTACTACGGTTTTCTTTATATAGTTATAGTATACTAGGACTGGTGCTATAGTAAACGCTGTCTTTAGTGTCTAAAAGGCTTATGCTTAATTAGGGCCCTATAACCAATTAGTACTCTTCTTTAGTAGCTTAGTTATGGGTTTAACAACTATGGAGTAGCTTTAGATAAATTATTAATAAAAGTTCGCGAAGCTAAGAAATTACTGTAGTTCTTTAATTAATGTTAGGTCCTTCTATTCCTATAAGGCCTGCACCTTCTTAGGGTCCATAGTTATACCATTAGTTAAGATAATTAAGCCGAGATATTTTGTTTTAGTAGTATAAAACTCAGATTTATTAATATTAATCTACAGTCTAGCATTGCCGAGTCTCTAAATAACTTTATTTATATATTTAGTGTGCTTAGTGTATATTTTAGAGAAGACAAGGACATTATTAAGGTAGGCAGTGCAGTAGTTATTAAGGGCGTTATATAAAATATAGTTAATATAGTTCTGGAACGTGGCGGGCGCATTATAGAGACTAAATAGTGTAACTAATATCTTATAGAGTCCGAACCGGGTAATAAATGCTGTAAGCCACTTATAACCTTCCGTAATCCGGATCTGGTTAAACATAGCAATTATATTAAGCTTAGTAAAGTACTTAGCACTATAGAGTGCATTAAGTGTCTTACAGATTAGTAGTAATAGGTACCAATTCTTAATAATAACTGTGTTTAGGCCTTAGTAGTTATAGCAGATTTGCATGCCACTACCAGGTTTCGCAGCAAGGAGGAGTAATACGGTAGCTAGTAAGGTTAATTTTCAGATAAAACCCTTATCCAGCATCTCGTTAATCCATTTCTTTATATAACTGAGTTTAGTAGGTAAGAGTGGTCTGTTCTTATAATATAGGGCCTGCTTTCTGGGTATAATCTTAATTTTATAGTCCTATGGTTAATAAGGGGGCAGCTTATCTACATTCTTAGGGAGGAAGTGTTTAATATATTTACAAAACTCTTTTAGTAAGCGTTATAGAATATCTTTATAGGTTAATCCTGGTTTGCCTTTTAGGAATTTCTTAATATTAGTGTTAACTATCTTTCAGCGTAGAAACTTAGGCTTGGTTTTTAGGTTTATCTTAAGGAAGTTATAAAAATAAGGGGGTAGCACTTTACGGGCTTCCTCCATTATATAGTCGCCTTCTACTAGCCAGCAGAAAGATCTTTCTAATAGGTTTAGTACTTCTATTAGGCCTATAGGCAGCTCTTTAAGCAGCTATTAATGTTTTTCTTATTTAACTAGTTCTACTAGCTCCGCTATATAAATCCTTATTACCTTTATGTCTTTTTATTTACAGAACTGGGTAAAATTAATAGTATAAGTGCATCTAATATTATCTAGGTTAGGGCGTATCTGGTTCTCTAGTACTATGGCTGGGCTAGTATAGCTTAGTTAGCCTAGGGGGGCGGAAATAAGGCGGCGGCCCTACACAGTACACGCAGGAGATAGGTGTAAGGTTAGGCGTTATAGGGGGGAGGTCTTAATTGCTCTAGTTTTGGTTTTAGCTATAACGTCTTTAGCTGTTATACATGCGGTCGCATATATGTATAGTAAATAACTTAAAGTTAGGTGTCTTATTAGCTGACCTAGGTTAAGTAGGTGTATGCGGGGGACTTGTGGTTCTGGTAGTGTTTATTTTTTTAGGGATAGGGCAGTGGTCTAGTCTTCTAGGATCTCCGCTTTGTTTATTGTGTATATTAGGTTACTAGTGTCAGGCACCTCTTCTACTATCGGCTAATAGTATCTAAGTGTTGGCCTTACAATGCGTCCGTATAGTGCTACTCAATCACAATTAGGAATATACCATAGGAGACAGTTATAGGCACAGTAATTGGAGTTAAACTTAAGCTCTAGAGTGGGGAAGTCTGCCCTTAGGTTATATTTTTTAAGCCAGGGCATTCCAAGAATTACTAGTATAGAGGGTAATAATTTTATAACATAGAAAAGCATAGATTCTGTATAGTAGCCAATTATTATTTTTGCTATAAAGTAGTGGGTAATAAAGCTGGATGGGAGTCCGTTAGCAAGGCGGAGTGGTTTTAGGACTAGGAGTCTTTTTGTTATAATATTATGCTTTTTTATAAGCAAGTCTTTGTCTGCAAATACTAATGCTATACTACTAGTATCAACAAGGCTTACTATTTCAATAAAAACTTATAGGAGTGGGTTGTGTAGTGAGGAGAGGTAGGTCTAAATAAGGATAGCATTTCTATTATTATTTGCTGTTCTAAGGTTAAGTGGTAGTTAACTTAGAATAAGGTCTAACTAATCTAGTAGTATAGATCTAATCCTTTTATCCTCCTCCCTATATAGTTCTAACCCTTAAAGGTGACTTAGTCCAAGGGTTAGCCTTTTAATAACTAACTTATAGGGCTTAGCTAGTAGCTATAATCTTAGCTAGTATATCCTAACGTATTAGTCTCTGACGGTGTATATATACTAGAGGGTACTTCACCAATAACATAGCCGGTCTTACAATTGGTAGCAACACGGAGTACTTATCTATAGTTTATGTATAGGACTATTAGCTGGGGCTGTATTGGGGAAGGCCATTGCGGGGGTGGGTTTCTGTGTCTAAACTCACATCCTTATCCACGGTTACCGTTTTAGTTACCATTCCCTCTACTAAAGAATCCGCCGCGGCTAGGAGGGGGTTGGCGCGGTGGCATTAGAAGGGAATTTAGGTTCGCCCTAGGGTTATAAGCATCTTTCTAGTGGCTAGGTTAACTACATACCATGCAGAGTCTATTATCTATATAGTATCTTCAGACGTTATTAGGGAGGCTACTACTACCGCTACCAAATTTAACAGCGTTAAGGTCCATTAGGTCATTCTATGGTACCAGTACTAAGGTGTTGTTATTAGGTAATATAGGTTAATAGCCGCCAGCAGTACTTGGCTTAGCGGTATTTAGCTTTATATAGTGGGCATAGTTCTGTAGGTTATAAGCAAACACATCTATCTACTCACTCTAGCCTTTATAGTCAGCATCACTGATCTTGCGGCTAAGGGTAAGGGCTAGGTCTTTTATCTTTAGTAAAATATTCTTCTTAAGCAAGTCCACTTTTTATTCCTTAGTCTTATTTGCTTTAATTATTAACTTATTAAGCTCTACTTTCCAAAACCAGTAGTTACGCTCGCCCTGGCTTAAGGTATCCAACTTATTTTTAGCCGCTTAGGTTGTATTAATGGTTTTATAGTGCTTCCTTATATACACAAGCATAGACTCTTAGTTAGAGAAGGTCCATTTGCTTAAGTTGTTTAGGTATATGCGTAGTATATTAAGGCCATGCTTAATATAGTCATAGGCCTTATCTGTCAGCATGTCTGACATATAGAGGATTTCGTCCATTAGAGTCTTAAAGCACTTTACATCTCTTTAGAAAACGCCTTAGATCTTTATTTCCCATATCTTAAATTTTTCTTATTTTTTAATTGGTGATCCCTTGCCATTAAATGGGGTTAGATCTTTTGCTTTATACTTTTTTCTATAGGGCTTAGTTAGAAGAGGGGAGCCAGTAGCTGTATTCTTCTTAGCAATGGTCTGGGTAAGTATAGTAATTTAAGAGCTTAGACTTTGTATGGTCTTAGTGTATATAAGAGCTTATTATTCGTTTTATTATATACGTGGTTTAAGCATCTTAAGGGAGTTAATTCTGTGCTAAGCTTCTTTAAGTTAAGACTTTATAGTTTAGCCTTTGTTATAGACGGCTTAGAGGCCGTTCTTAACGCTAGTTAAAAAGGTTATATATATAGAAAGGTACTAGAAGGTTCCTGCCACATTAAGGTCCTTAGGGTACTCCGGGCCATTCCTAATTACCTAGGCAATGTAGGTGTGGGAGGTATTAAAGAGGCAGGCGAGCACTTTGCATAGGTTCGTTGATAGGGTATTATCCATGTTATAGTCACCTATTTTAAGGGATCTAGGTAAGGCAATTAAAATCTGTAAGGCTGGCTGTAATGCTAAGATTATCTATAACTGTACTAAGATTATCTAAGATTATACTAAGATTATCTAGGACTGTGCTAGGGTTGTCTGGGACTGTAGTATAGTGTTATTAGTTACGCTGGGTCGCGATTACACTGGGAAAACAGAGACAGTATACTTAGAAAGAGGGAAAAAATAAAGGTCGCAATAGGGCGCAATTAGAGATACCACAAACTGTCACAGTGCTGTAATGCAAGTAGGCTAAATAACTACATTGTGGTATAAAGAGGAGAAGAAGATAGAAAGGGGGTATTGTATACAAATAGTAGGGCCAGCCCGCCAAGGCGCTAATGGTGGGCCAGCTAACAGTAGGAAACAGTACGAGACAGTATACAATAGGTCAGTGCCGTGACACATAATAGGACCTATAATTAAACGGATTCAGTTAATTAATGCGCATAACTTTACTAATTAAATAAAGTAGTTAACGGAACTATTACAAAGTGAATTAATATACGCTTAAACGGTATAGGAATGGCATACAAACAAAGGACAAGCCCCTATATAGGACTTTAAGGAAGGTGATATAGTTTACCTAAATACACAAAACCTAAAGACTTAACGGCCCTTAAAGAAACTTAATTGGAAGTTTACAGGCCCATACCAAATTAAAAAGAAATTAAGCCCATATACTTATAAGCTCAAACTGCCAATTAAGATAAAAATATATTTAATGTTTTATATAAGCTTACTGCAACCCTTAAAAGACAAACCTATAACTCGCAAAGTGCCGCCACTACCTTCTATAATTGTTAACAACGGTAACGGTTCTTACTTTATTAACTTAATTAATGATATATAATAGAAAACATAATCTAAACGATTTAAACTTCTTATTAAGTAGGAAGGATATAAAACACGAACCTAGGAGCTCTATAAGCAAGTTAAGACCAATACGCCTTCCCTAGTAAAAGAATTCCATAAGGACTATCCTTCGCGGCCTACTCTGGCTAGATGGATATAATATAAAGGCAAACAACTGCCACCTAACATAAATATATAAAACACGATAGTAGGAAACTTGAAATTAAAAAGAGCTTAAAGAATACCACGATGCTTATAATACGGTTATATAATATACAAGATGTTAAGGAACTTTAACCAGCGGTTAAAGTTGTTTAATTAGTTAGATTTGCCTTACCAAGACCTACTATAAAGATATTAGTTTGGCTTACCGCCTTTACCAAACTAATAGCGATTTTCTATTCTAGGGATGGAAAATCCTAATTGGTCCATTTAATAATTAAAACCGGTAAAACTCTACACCACCATCTAATGTAAAATACAATATAATAAAATTGTATTATTTTGGACCTTTAGCTAAAGGGGGGGTACTATAATAGGACTAGCCTAGTTATAGTAGGAATATCTTAGTAAAACACTTAATAGATAGAACTTAAAGCTTTAACCAAATTCTGCTGAATTTTACTAGCTTAATTAACTTCTGCCAAGTTCTACTAGATTAATCAAATACTACTAAAGTCCGTCCGCGTGCGTATATGCGCACGCATTAACCAAGACCCCTAAACTATTTAATTGCAAGATTCTCTCATTATTTCTTTCTCTTTTTTACGCAATGTCTTGTTTCTAGCAAGAGCTATATACCCTTAGATTTAGATAGAATTTATATTATTCCTTTAAATCTTTCCCAAAGCCTCTTCGCGCCCTTATAAGCATACACGGATATTTAAGCTTAGTATTAGATTTAAAAATACTATTTACAGCGGCCAGATATGCGCTTTAGAGAGCATCCGCAATCACAAATATAGATATTTAATTTTAAACGCTGTTATATATGTTACCTGGCGCCTTAGTAATATCCTCAATCTAAAGCTGTACTTGGTTATATAGTATACTTTAAAGAAGGCCACTAGGGGGAATATAAGATCTGCGGACAAGCTTTCTAGTAGTATAGAAATGGAAAATACTAGTGTCTCTAATTAACTGATATCGTGTTCGCTTAAGGTAGTTAAAATTGTTATATATAACATAGATATTATTAAGAGTAGATATTAATTAGAGGTAAGTCTTTAATAATATTAGCACCAGTATATCCGCCGCTGGTATTATGACCTTCCTTAGAGTGTTTAGCTAATCCTATCTTCTAGCAGTTTAGTGTTTTATATCCGTTAATAAGTCCTAGTCTATAAAGCAGTAATAGAACCTGACGCTTTACACCTATACTTTAAAGATAAAGACCAAGAAGCTAAGTAAAACAGTTAGTGGAGTTTCGAGCACGGCCTAATAAAAGAATAGATATAAGAAGAACAACCCGCCCTAGGTGTAGATTCCGCGATTCATTACCTCTTAATTATGCTAATAATCCTTCTATTAGTTAGCAGAGTAGAGGGGTATATTGGCTAATTGCCTTATAGCCTTATGAGAGTTAAACGTCTTTAAACTCTAGATCTGACTTCTATGGGCTAAAGATAACCGTCTTCTGCTAAAGATTATAAAGCTCTTTATAAAGGATATTTACAACCGCATTAACTAGTTCCAAATGGATATCTGTAGTCTCTATAATTGTATTACGGATTTCTTTGTCTCCTAGAAGGGTAGCAATAAGCCTCTTTGCCTTCTTCTTTTTTGCTTTCTTTCTTTACACCTTATCTATTTTTACGCCTTCTCTTTTATTAGTATTAAGCTATAGCCATGCCAAAGAAAGGTCACTAAAGGACCATCGCCAGTCCTGTAAATGCTCTGAAATAACTCCAACCTTTTCTTCCTTTGTTACCGAGTGTGATATCCACTCGGCGGATACTCCAGTTAGTGTTTAGATAGGCGTCCGCTGGTTAACTAATATTGTGTTTATAAAGGGGGTGGGCAATTTAATTGTTAATATATTACCCGTTTGGTGGCGCTTTCTGCTTAATATTACGGAGGCTGATAGGGCAGATATATTGATTGATTATAGAGCTGCTTCTGCGGATTAATTTAACGGTATTTCTGAGATGATAGCTATTGTGGGGGTGTAGATTAATTTCGTTAAAAAAGGTGACTGCTCTATATACAAAACAAGTTAGATCGCCTAAGAAACCTTGCGAAAGTCTCTCAGACCATAGAATTAACTTTTTGACAAAAAAGGTTAGTGATATCCGCTTGCGGATATACGTATGTCCGCTAATTGATTCTATGGTCTGAGCTTGCTGAGGT